>Ga0335078_10000804_pt1 | contig 47904 bp, 31 predicted proteins | sample Lox_Sample_32_FD_206711 | JGI IMG/M metagenome (GOLD analysis project Ga0335078, IMG submission 206711) | Soil microbial communities from Loxahatchee National Wildlife Refuge, Florida, United States - Lox_Sample_3.2 | ecosystem: Environmental > Terrestrial > Soil > Wetlands | place: USA... | reverse complement strand
ACGATCAAGAATGCGGAGACGGCGTCCACTCTGGGGATCACGGGAATCGCGACCAGCGGGGATTTCGCGCAGACGAACACCTGCCCGGCGACGCTGGCGGCGAGCGGGACGTGCACGGTGAGTTTGACGTTCACGCCGACGGCGTCGGGAACGCGGACGGGGACGCTGTCGGTGACGACCAGCGTGGGGTACGTGGTGCCGGTGAGCCTGTCGGGAACGGGCTACGTGGCGGTTGCGGTTGCGCCGACCAGCCTGGCGTTTGGTACTCAAGCTACAGGGACAGCCAGCGCGGCGCAGAAGATCACGATCACCAACAATCAATCGACAGCCCTGGCCGGCTTGAGCGTTGCGCTCAGCCAGACAAGCGGATCGGGATTCGCGCAGACTAACGCTTGTACCGCTACCCTTGCTGCGGGCGCGTCTTGTACCGACAGCGTGACCTTCACGCCCACATCAACCGGTGCGAAAACCGGCACGGTGACTGTCAACTATACGGGTGGGACCGCACAGACGGTCAGCCTTACCGGAACCGGTGCGGCTCCAGTGACAATCTCGCCGACCTCACTAACCTTTGCCTCGCAGGCGGTTGGGGTTACCAGCGCGGCTCAGACCATTACGGTCACCAATTCGCAGAACACCGCGATGACAATTTCCAGTATCGCGGCGAGCGCCGGCTTCGCGGAGACCAATACCTGCGGGTCCTCCCTGGCCGCGAAGGGCTCTTGTACGATCAGCGTAACGTTTGTGCCGACAGCGGGTGGAACGCTGACGGGCACGATCACCATCACGGACAACGCCACCGGCAGTCCGCAGACGGTAGCCTTGAGCGGCACCGCTACTGCATCGGTTACGCTTACGCCGGCCACGTTGGCTTCCTTCGGCTCGCAGCTGATCAATACGACCAGTGCGGCCCAAACGATCACTGTGAAGAACACCTCGGGCAGCCGGGTCACCGTGACCGTGGCTGTGAGTGGAAGCTTTGCACAAACCACCACATGCAGTGGAAGGTTGAGCAACAACGGTACATGTACGGTCAGCGTTACTTTCGAACCGACCACCGCTGCCGTCCTGACCGGGTCGCTCTCTATCACGGCCGGTGGCACCACACAAACCGTGGCCCTTACCGGCACAGGAGTGTCGGTGGCGGCTTCAGCTTCGCCCACCAGCCTGGCGTTCGGGAATCAAGCGACCAGCACTAGCAGCGCGGCGAAAGTGGTTACTGTGACCAACAACGTGAGTTCGGCTGCGGCGGTCGGCATCACCTTGCCCGCGGGCTACAGCCAGACCAATACTTGCGGAACGTCCCTAGCGGGGAGTTCTTCCTGCGCCATCAGCGTGGTTTTCTCCCCGACCGCGGGAGCTGCGTATAACGGGAACATGACGGTCACAGTGGGAACCACCTCGCTGCCGGTGGCCCTCACCGGAACGGGAGTGTCGCCGCTTCAGCTGGTAACCAATGTCGGGTTTGCGGCCATAGTCATGGGTTCTACCGAAACCGGCAGCTACATCTTCAAGAACAACACAACCTCGTCTGTGGGAGTTACCAGTATCACTACGACTGGCCCCTTCACTCCAACGAGCAATACTTGTACCTCCGCACTGGCTCCGGGAGCTCTCTGCACGATCACGGTAACCTTTTCGCCGACTTCAGTCGGCATTCTTACCGGGACCCTGGTCGTCAACGACAATTACGCCTCGATTCCGTCGCAGTCCCTCAACATCCAGGGAACTTCACTGCCGCCAGATGGCTTCTCGGCGTACTCTGTGTCGTTCGGGAGTGAGGTAGTCACGGTATCCACCCCGGCGCAGACCCTGACTCTGACGAACGTTCAGGCTTACCCGATGTCTATCACCGGCGTAACCATGACGGGAGATTTCAAAGAGACGGACACCTGCGGCACAGTAGTAGCGGCAAAGGGCACCTGCACCTACAGCATCGTGTTCACGCCGACGACTACCGGTACCAGGACGGGCAGCATTGCAGTTGCGGTCTCTCCCGGGATCAACCTGACGGCCACTTTAGGCGGCACCGGCGTTCAGCCGCAAATTACGGCGTTACCGCAGACGGCGACGTTCGGTCCGACGGCGGCGCCGGGCGGGACCAGCGCTGCCCAGGTCATTACCGTTCACAACGCGACCACGGGGGCGTTCACCATCTCGAGCATCGCGGCAAGCGCGAACTTTGCGGCTCAGTCCACCACTTGCCCGATGTCGCCATCCACCTTCGCCGCTGGAGCGAGCTGCACGGTTAACGTGGCATTTACGCCTGCGACGACCAGTGGAATACAAACCCAGACCGGCACGTTGAGCGTTACGGACAACGCCGCCGGCAGCCCGCAAATGGTGGCCCTCAGCGGTACGTCTACGGCCCCGGTTTCCGTGATTACTGTCAATCCAACCCCGGCTCCGGTCGGCGGTTCGGTAAACTTGGGCCTGAACTATACCCAGCAATACGACGCGGTGGCGACCTTCACCGACAACACCACGCTCGACGTAAGCAGCACCGCGACCTGGACCTCGGGTACGCCAACGGTCGCGACTGTCAGTGCGACCGGTCTGGCTACGGTAATCTCGACGCCCAATCCGAACGTCGCGGTTTCGGTCAACGCCAGCATCGAAGGCGCGACCGGCACAGCGTGGCTCAGCACGGCAAACAACTTACCCCCGATCTGCAGCTCACCTACGATTGCCATGAAGCTGCTGGTGATCAATAACTCGACCGCCAACGCAGGAGCTGGTTACGCGGACTTCCCGGCGATCGAGCAGATCCTCAACTACGTGGGCACGCCGTACGACGTTGCTGACGCATCCACGGGCATTCTCCCGGCGTTGTCCGACGGGTCTTGCAACGGTTACTACCAGGGCGTGATCTTTGCCTATGGCGGCGACTATTACGCACTTACTGGGGCGACCGCTGGGACCGGCAGTATCACTTGGGCGCAGGCTCTGTCGAACTACGAGATCACCTTCAAAGTGCGCCAATTGAACTGGTTCGATTACCCAGACCCGAACTACGGTCTGGCGAACCCGCCCACGCCGGGTCTCGTAGCCTCAACCTCGACGTACAGCGGAAACTTTACGGCTGCCGCTGCGCCGATTTTCTTCTACGCCAACACTAAGACTCCGGTCGCCTTCTCGAACGCGGCGATTTACCTGGCGCAGCCCAGCAGCGCGCTGATTTACCTACCGGGGGGCGGCAGCACGACGGGCACGGCCACGCCGCTAATCACCGATGCCTCAGGGAACGCCCTGTCGGTGCTCGAGACCTACGGCAACGGACAGCAGTTCCTTACCGACACTTTTGACAGCAACGCCAACCTTACCCATGACTTGGTTCTGGCCTACGGCCTGCTGAACTGGGTGACGCAAGGCATCTTCCTGGGCGATTACCACGTGTACGCCGAGCCGGAGGTGGATGACTTCTTCATTGACGACTCGGAGTGGACGCCAGATGCGCCCTGCCTTACCAACCTGGCGACCAAGGACCGCACCGCACCGGATGCCTCCAACTTGCCGGTCTTCCGCCTTACCTCGAATGACATGGCGCAGCTTGTAACATGGCAAACCGGAATCCAGAATGATCCTTCCGGGTTGTTCAAGCAGTTCGAGCTGACCCTGGCCATGAACGGTGTGGGTACGGTGGGCAATGGCGACTGGACGGGTCTGACGGCGCCGATTATCTCGTCTTCGGCGGGCGGTGGCGTGGCGACCTTTGTAGCCCAGGATTTCGCGGGCTTGCCGGGTCAGACGGTCGTTATCACCAACACGACTAACGGCGGTGGAGTGCTCAACGGAAGCTATACGATCCTTTCGGCGACGCACAACGCTTCGCAAAATACAAGCCAACCGGGCACGGCGACGTTCACGGTGGCCAGTTCGGCCACGCTCGCAACGGCGGCGGAGAATGGGCAAAGCGACAATCCGTCAAATGCGACTGCAGCCGCAGTAGATGATCTGGTGGCGAACCTGCAAAGCTATCAGGGATTCTTCCACTGGATCAGCCACACTTACGATCACCCCAGCACACTGAACGGCTTGTGCAAGAGCACGGCTACGGGTACGGGTTGCGGCGACGCTGCCGACAATCCAGCGGTGGACGACATTGACCTGGAGATTCTGACCAACCAGTATGTGGCCAATGTTCCGGGTAGCGTGGACCTGGACACTGATGCGAGCGACACGGTGATGCCGCTCACGTTTACTGACTTCAACCCACACAACATCGTTACCCCGGGCGTGACGGGTCTGAATGATCCCAACGTCCCGAGCTACCTTAGTGCCGATGGAATCCAATACGCGGTGAGCGACACTTCGGTGATCGGTCAGCCCAACAACGGGCCGAATCCTTCGCCCAATGTCGGCATCGTCAACATTGTCCCGGGAACCACCACGGCCTCCGGCATCTACGAGGTGCCGCGGTATCCCAATGATGTCTTCTACAACGTGGCCAGCTGGGCTGATGATGCAGCGGAATTCCAGTGCATCTACCAGAACTACGTGCCACCGAACTCTCCGACAGGAACGGCGCCACAGCTCGTGAATCCCTACGGTGGCTACAACGCGTCGCAGGTCCTGGACTTCACCAGCGGGATCTTCGTGCAGAACATGATGAAGGGCGACATGGATCCGCAGATGTTCCATCAGCCGGACCTGCACTTCAGCAACAACTACGCGGCGCTGACGGCTTACGGGCCGACGCTCAGCGGACTGCCCGGCACGCCGTTCGCGCCGGTGACCATCCCTGGGCTGACCAGCAGCAGCGTTTCGTCGCTGATCGCCGACACCTACAACCTGACGTTCACTAAGTACAAGGCTCTGTACAACCTGCCGGTCCTGACCCCGACGCTTGACCAGACGGCAGTCTTGATGCAGGCGCGCAACAGCTACAACTTGTCTGGCGTAACAGCCAGTCTGACCGGTCCCTTTGGTTCGCAGACGATCAGCATCACGATGCCGACTGGCGGGTCAGAGACGAACGCGGTGATTCCGATCACTGGCTTGAACACCCAGGGAGCGGAGAGCTACGGCGGACAGTACATCTCGCATATCCCGGTAACTGCGGGAGCGGCACCAATCACCTATCCGGCCCCGTAAGGGTTGGGGTAGAAAAGCAGTGGCAAGAATGGCAACGCAAGAGCAGGAGAGAAAGGGAAAACAGTGAGCCGCATATACGACGCACTGACCATGGCGGAGGACCAGGCCGTAGAAAGATTTGCGGCCCGGTCCAGCAAGTCCGAGGAGCCGATTGACGGCTCCTCGGAGCCGCAACGGGTGACTCTCCCCACGGACGGCGCCTTTTTCTGGAGATCGAAAGAACCGGACCAGCTTTCTGGCAAGGTGAGTTTGTCTCCGCGGAAGATGCGCAACATCCTATTACTCGCCTTCCTCTCATTGGGAGGCATTTTGCTGGGTACGAACTATGCTTTGCGCCCCAACGTGGCGTCGCTGGTAGGGATCACTGACGTTTACGGCGTGGCCTTCGAAGGCACGTTGCGCCCGGCCAATGAAATTCGAGTTACGTCGGAATCGTTAGGAACGGTGGCAGAGATTTACGTCAAGGTTGGTGATCCGGTGCGCGTGGGCCAGCAGATCATGCGCATGGACAACCGTGACGCTCAGATGGCTTTGCAGCAGGCTGCGGCGGAGCGGGAGGCGGCACGGCAGAACCTGGCCAGTTTCCGCTCTCGCCTCGCCGAAGCCAATGCGCGGGTGGCGATCGCGCGGCAGCAGGCCGATCAAGTTCCAACCCACCAGCGCGGTGATTCACCGAAGCGGGCGCAGGCAAACTACGATCAGGCCCTGGTCAACTACAACCGCGCCAAGAAGCTGTTTGACGCGGGCATTATTGCCCAGCAGGAGCTGGATTCCAAGGCCACCGAAATGCGCATCGCCCAGGACGACCTCGATCAAGCCAAGCGCATGGCCGGCGCTTCCGCCACGTTAGAGCAGGACCAGACCGAGCAAGCCAGCCTGGAAGCCCAGGCTACCCGCCAGGACCTTCTGGAGCAGTTGCGCCAGGCGGACCTGAAATATGAGCAGGCCCAGCAGCGTGCCGATGAGACCATCGTCCGCGCCGCCCAGCAAGGAGTAATCGCAGAAATCCCGGTGCGCCTCGGTGACAGTGTCCCAGGGGGCACTGTACTTGCGAAAGTGGCGGAGCTGCGCAAGATGATTGCAGACGTACCGGTCGCTGCTACAATGATTTCACAGTTGAAGTCTGGCGAGCCGGTGATGGTGAAGTTGCCATCGAATCCTCCGACTCAAGTGCAAGGCACAATCCGGACCATCAACCCGCTGCCCTCCCCTAACATGACCCACAACGTCGAGGTGGAATTTGATAACCCCACCTTGATGCTGCTCGCAGGACAGCCGTCTGAGGTCCGATTTGTAAAGCCTTGAATCATGAAGACACCATTACCGTGCTGCTGGCGAGCGAGGGAACATATCCCTTCTATCACGGTGGTGTTAGCACGTGGTGCCACCGGCTGACCAACGGCTTGCCGAATATTGACTTCAGCCTGCTGTCGGTGGTGACCAACCCCTTTCAGCAAGTTAAGTACGAGCTCTCCCCCAACATAGTTGAAGTACTGAAGATTCCGCAGTGGGGCCTGATGCAGCCTGCGGAATATTCCCGGCATCAGCCTACCTCCACGGTTTTGCGAAACCGCTGGAACACGACTTCCGAGGCGATCAACTCGAAGTTTCGTCCTTTGCTGGAGCAGTTCCTGGCGCTCACTTTTACTCAAAACTGCGACAAGGAAGAACTGGGCCGGATACTGCTGAAAATGCAGCGCTACTTTCAGCGCCACGACTATCCCAAGACGATGAACTCGCCGGAGGTGTGGAACGTGGTGCAGCACGCGGTGCGGGCCACATGGGACTGCCGTCCGCCGGGCACGGAGAATCCCAGCGTCGCGGACGTGAAGCAGGTTTACCGCCTGCTTTACCACATGCTGATGATTCTGCATTTTCCCATCCCGGTGGCCGACGTCACGCATTCCTCGGCGTCGTCGTTCTGCGGCATTTCCTGTGTGCTGGCCAAGCTGGAGCATGGCACGCCGTACCTGCTCACCGAGCACGGCGTTTATCTGCGCGAGCAGTACCTGAATCTGCGGCGTCAGATGAAGTCGTTTTTTGTGCGCTGGTTTATGTATCGCCTGTGCCAGACGATCGTGGAACTCAGCCTTCACTTTGCCGACCAGGTTTCGCCGGTTTGCGCCTACAACGCGCGCTGGGAAAAGCGGATGGGCGTAGAAGAAGAGCGCATTCACGTGATCTTCAACGGCGTGGATCCAGGAAAGTTTCACCGAGTGGAGAAGGAGCCGTGCGATCACCCGGTGGTTTCCACTGTTGGCCTGATCTATCAGTTGAAGGGTCAGCTGGATCTGATTGATGCAGTGGGCATACTCAAGCCCAAATTTCCCAGCGTTGAAGTTCGCTTCTACGGCACGGCCAGCGATCCGAAATATTTTGAGGACTGCAAGAAGAAAGTGGCGGACCAGAAGCTGGAGCAGAACATCAATTGGGCCGGTTCGACCAAAGAACCGTGGAAGGTGTACAGCAATGCCGATGTAGTTGCTTTCTCCAGTATCTCGGAAGGATTCCCGTATGTAGTCGTCGAGGCCATGCTGTGTGGGGCGGCGATCATTGCGACCGACGTGGGCGGGGTGCGGGAAGCCACGGGAGAGGCCGGCATCATCGTTCCGGCCAAGGCGCCAGACAAAATGGCAGAGGCCATCGAGTTTCTGCTCAGCAATCCGCAGGAGCGCGAGCGTTTGGGTCAGATGGCGCAGAAGCGCGCTCTCGACTACTTTACGGAAGAAACCTTCCTCAGCAATTACGAAAACACGTACCGCAAGCTGGTGGCGGGGCGTAACAAGCAGCGACTGTTGCAGGCATAAAGGTGGGCGCGGGCATCCCGCCCGTGCGGGAAGTGACACGGAATTTTGGGCCGAGTTCTGATGAGAACGACGCACGCGCGAGGACGCGCGCGCCTACATTGCTCCCCGTTGTGGTCCTTAGTCTCCATGATCCTCGCGGGCTCCAGCTTGGCTTTAGCGCAGGCGGCAGCGCATCCTCGGATGCCGGCGCGGCTGGCGATCTATTACGGTTATCCCAGCCTGGTGAACCGGGCGAATGGCGATGTCGAAAGGGCGGCCGCGGCGTTCAGCCCGTATGATGTTGTGGTTCTGGGCGATGGCCTCGAGTTTGCCGATCACCAGGCCGGGCGTTTTCCCGCCGGTGACCCCGGCGAACACCAGAAAGTGATGGAGATAATTGCGGCCGCGAAGCGCCGCAATCCAGCGATCAAGTTCTACGGCTATGTTCCGCTGGGCGATAACCAGTCGCTGAAGCCGGAGCAGATTCAGGAGCGCATTCGCCTGTGGAAGCCGATGGGCGTGGCGGGAATCTTCCTGGACGAGGCCAGCTACGATTTCAAGATCGTGACCCGCGAGCGCCAAAACATGGCGGTGGGCTATGTGCACGATCAAGGCCTGGGCGTATTGATGAACGGCTATTTCCTGGACCATCTGTTCGGCACCGAGGACAAGCCTCCCGTATCCAACGGCGGATCGAAGAACCCCAAGCATTTGCCGCCGCTGCTGGATAAGCGTGACATTTTTCTGTTGGAATCTTTTCAGATCAGCAATGGCAGCATAGAAGACGCTGCCCACTTGAAGATGCGCATGAAGCAGGCGGCCGAATATCGCCGTCGCTATGGGGCACGCATCTTCGCCATTACCACCACGAGCGACAAGCAGCCCTTCGACGCGCAGAAATTCGATCGCGCTTGTGAGAGCGCGTGGACATTTGGCGTTGATGGCTTCGGCTGGGGCGAGCCGAATTTTTCCGCCAGCAACAATCTGCTGGGCAATCACCGCTGCGAGCTGAGCGAGGCTCCGGGGCGAGAGGGCGCAGCGGCTCGCCCGGATCACTTTTGGACAGGGACGGATGGTTCACTTCTGGCGCTTGACTCCGGCGGTGATTTGGTCCGCCGCGTTGCTTTTTCGGCTAGCATGGAAGCACCCAGGGAAGTGGGGACCCTGTTGACTTCCTCTGAACGGGAATCGCTGATGACCTGCGGGGCGGGGCAATGACGGCGACAAAAGATCCTGACGTGTTGATGAAGGCGGTGCAGAAGATCGCGCCCCAGGTCGCGGATTACTACGAGATCGCGGCGATTGTGGAGTCGCTCGGCAACACCGACCGCTCCATGAAAGATTGGGGCTTCCCCAGCGTTTTCAGTTTGGCCGAGCATCTTTTCGCGCGCTTTCCGCGGGAGGTTGAGGCGGCAAAGCAAGAAGCCGGACAGTCGAAGTTGCGCGCGTTTTTCGCCGAAGTCTGGGTTGCGGTGTGCAAGGTTTGTCCCAGCTTAGCCTACGCGATTCCATGGATGGCGCTGCTGGCGATGCAATATTTGTTCCCCAACGCATTGCAGGTTTCGCCGGAACTGGGCGGCGCACTGAGCCTTTCGCTGATTGCCAGCCTGATCACCACCGGCGGCTTCACCCAGATGATCTCGCGCGGCGGCAATCTCTACTACGGCCTTCAGGAGCCATTTCTGGCGCGGCGGTTCTGCATTGCGCTGCTGGTTCTCGGGACGGCGACGGTGTTTCTGTTGGCCCTGCTCGGCATTTTGATCGGCCTATACTTCCAGATCTTCGCCCTTACCTACCTGGTGCTGGCGGCGGTGAACTACCTGGGCTTGTGCTTGCTGTGGATGTTCTGCGCGGTGGTGTCGGTGCATGGGACGGGCTGGTGTATTCCCATTGTTTTTCTGGTGAGCGGGGTGTCAGCGGCGGTGGTGCGTATGGTGGTGCATCCCAGCACGACCACATTGCTGATGTTGTGGCCGCCGCTGGCGTTGCTGTGCGCGCTGCCGTGGATTCTGATGGGTTTTCGCCGGCTGGAGAAGAAAAATCCCAACACGCGTGAAAGCGCCCGGCCCCGGTTCAGTGTTTCGGTTATGTCCATGGTGCCGTTCTTTCTGTATGGCACGGTTTATTTCAGCTTTATGTTTGCCGACCGGCTGACCGCGGGCAGCGCGATTCCCTGGGTTTCGGGGCTGAGTTTCGGCATTGATTCCGCCTATACCCAGGGCATGGATCTGGTGCTGCTGGCGTTTCTCATCACTGCTGCTTCGACGGAATATTTCAGCGATGCCTACCTGCGCTACTGGGTTCGCCTGGCCAAAGAGCTGCCGCAAGCGGAGAAGGACAAACTCGTCAACCGGCTGCGCAAGCGCCACGGCCTGTTTATTTTCTACATTCTGATTGTTTTTGCAGCGATCTGCGCCGTCTCGTGGCAGCTCTTCTCGCGCGCTTTCGGTGTGGTCGCTTCCCAACGCCTGGTGGAAACGGCGGTGATGGGCGGGTTGGGTTATTTCATGTTGAGTATCGCACTGCTGGAAAACATCATCCTGGCCAGTATTAACTCCACTCCCTGGGCGTTGCGTTCCGTGGCCATCGGGCTGGCGGTGAATCTGGTTGCAGGTTACGCGTTGAGCCACCTGCTCGGGGTACAATACGCTGCAATGGGACTGCTACTCGGGTCGGCCGTTTTGTTGTGGAAGTGCAATGGGGCGGTCCGGCAAGCCTTACAACATCCCGACTATCATTACGCCGTCGCCTGAGCCCTTCTGATGCTGGATGCGCTAAAGGCCTGCTGGATTTGTGTCGTCTTCCTCCTGATATATTTTGGGATACCCTCGCGGCTGTTCCCGCGGCGGCCGAATACTGCGATCGTCGTCCGCATCGTGGGCAACTGGACGCGCATGGTGCTGCTGGTCACGGTTGCGGTTTTTCTCCTGGCTTGCATCAAGGCGCTCACCACTATAACCATCATTATTTTCGTGCTTGCCGCCCTTGCGGCCGCCTGGCTGCGCAAGCACGAGTGGCGGATCGGGAATGTCACCCAGGCGGTTCAGGCCAGCGCGTTGCGCTTCATGCGCAGGGCGGAGGGCTGGTCCTTTGGGATGTACCTCATGCCGCGCCTGCGGCGGCGGGGCATTTCCATCACGCTGCCGCGGATGTTCCGCTTCGATCAGTGGCTCGACGTGTTCGAAAGCCAGGGAGTGCTGGCCGCAGTTTTTCTAGTGGTGGTGTTGATGTCGAGTTTGTTGTTCCTGCAAAGCCCCTGGTACCAACTGCGCTTCGATCAGGCTGAGCAATATTCGGCCTTGCTGCGGGGAAGGGAACTGGTGTTGAACCTGCGGGCCATCGGCCTGCCGTTTGTTTTTCCGGCGATTGCCACCACTACGTCGCTGATCAGCGCCACTGACCTGATGCAGGTTATTCGGTACCTCTTTCCGCTCATCGAACTTTTTCTGGTGTTGACCGCGGGCCTGACGATTCGTGCTTGCACGCGCTCGGGCGTGGCCGCCATCGCAACTATGTACTGCCTGGGCGCAGCGGCATTTCCGCCCACCCGCACGGTCATTCCTGTGGCCGAGTCATTGTTCCAGAAGCTGATGGGCCTTTTTGATTACACGCCGGCGCTCACCCGGCCGAGCGGGGAGTTTCAACTCGGACTGATATTCGCGCTGCTCGCGCTGGTTTTTCTGGTGGACTGGCAGCGTAATCCGCAGTGGGATTCGCTGGTGAATGTGGGCTGCTGCCTGGCGCTGGTGGGGATTGTGTCGCAGTTCCTGCTGATCGTGCTGATTGTCGCCCTAGCGGCGGTGTTGATGCTGCGCCCGATGGCGGGGCTCATGGTATTCGTGCTTGTGTGCTATGGGCTGGCGGCGTTGGCCGCGCTCTCCGGCGGGCCGCTGGTGCCGAACGAAGTCTACAGCCTGTTGCCGGTGGCCGGGGCAATCGGAGTTGGCTGCGTCATTGGCTGGGTGCGGGAGGCATTGAGTGTTGCTGTAGGGAAGCACGCGGAAGGCGTCGTCTTCCTGGGATTTCTGTTTCTTGCAATTGTGTGGCTGCGCCCGCATGGTTTTGTTCCGCAGTATCTGGAGTACGAGGTGACGGCGCGGCAGACGCAGGCCATCATCAACGAATTTCCGCGGCAGAAATGGGTGGTCATCGCCCCGGTCGAACAACTGCCTGAGACTTTCGGCTTTGGCGGTTACGAGGACCTGGCGGGCTTTATTGCGGAGTATCAGGACCGGATATCGAATCCCGATTTTCGCTTCCCCAACGCGCCGGATCACATGTTCGTGTACGTAGAGAAAAGGCCGTTTCAGATGTTTGCCAAAGAGCCTGCCTCGGTTTCCTTCGGCACGCTCACGGACGAAACGTTTCGCAATTACCGGTCGCCGGCGGGGCGGGCCAGCCTGGAAACGGCGGCCTTGCAGTTCTGCGAGGAGTACAAGCGCTCACATTCAGGGGCCAGCATTCTTTTCGAGAATGACGACCTGAGGATTTATCACATCCAGCCGCAGCCGAAGCCGGTGATCAGCCAGCAGTAGCGGGTCACATTTATCAATCGGCTCGCTTGGGGGGCGCTCCGCGCTCTCGGCGGCGTTCCTTGGCGTTCTCGGCGTTTTAGGGTTTTGATCACTGCCGCAAAGCAGAATCTTAAAATCACAGAGGTCGCGAGGAAATGCCGCAGAGTTCGCTGAGGTGGCCTGTTGGAATCTTCGGTTTTCGCAGAAGTTACGATTCGTTGCGCACTTCGCGCGAAGACCATGAACCGCAAAGGACGCAAAGATTTCCTACCGTTACTACTTTGGTTTCATGGCCTTGAGCCGCGCGCTGAGGCGGGACTTGTAGCGCGAAGCGGTGTTGATGTGCAGAACGCCCTTCTGAATGCCCTTGTCCAGCGCGGAGACGGTGTTCGTGTAAACCCGGAAAGCGTTCTCCTGATCGCCTAGCTCGAGGGCTTCGCGCAGGTCGCGCAGAGCAGTGCGCACACGTGAGGTGTTGGCCCGGTTGCGGGCAGTGCGCTTGGTGGTCTGGCGGGCACGCTTCAGCGCAGAAAGATGGTTTGCCATATCGTCTGGTTACCTTTGTTTTTCTAGATCAGCTCTAGAGATATTCCGGTGAGTACCGAATAGACTATTGTACTGGCGCGAGCTGCACACGTCTAGTCGTCAGTCGCAGGTCTTCAGTCGTTAGCAAGCGCTTGCGACGCAGTTCCTGACGACTGGAGACTGACGACCGACGACTGAGCATGGCCGATTCTCTCGAGCGGCTGAAAATTCTGATTAACTCCTCCACGCCGATCGTGGTGATGGAGACGGCGGAAGAAGTGCATGCGGTGCGCCTGGTGCGGGCCGCCTGCTCGGCGCTTGATATGGCGGCGTTCGAGTGGACCATCGCCAGCGGGTTGGTGCGGTGCGGCAGCGATACCGGCGAGCTGATTCCCGAGGTCGGCGGCGTAGCGCCAGCGCTGCATGAGACGCAGGCCATTTACAACAGCCGTGACCCTCAGCAGGCGCTTAGTAATCTGGCAGCGATGTCGCTGGAGGCGGTGTTTATTCTCAAGGATTTTCACCGCCATATGGAAGATCCGATCGTGGTGCGCCTGTTACGCGACGTTGGGCAGAAGTTCGCTACCAATCGGCGGACCGTGATAATTACCGCGCCTTCGATCAGCATCCCGCCTGAACTGGCCAGCCTGGTGGAGTTCCTGGACTTGCCCCTGCCCGACAAACAACGACTGCGGCAGATCATTGACGAGGTTTCCGTGCGCCTGGGCAAGACGCGAACCTTGCGGCGCACCATTGATTCTGCAGGCCTGGACGCGATGGCCGAGAACCTGCGCGGGCTGCACGAAGAAGAGGCCGAACGCGCCGTATCGCAAGCGATTGTGGCCAGGTATGGGCTGACGCCCGAATTGGTAACCGACGTAGCGCAGGCGAAAAAAGACCTGCTGCGGCGCTCCGAGATGCTGGACTTTGTTGAGGCTTCGGAGACCATGGCGGGAGTGGGCGGCCTGGACAATTTGAAGCATTGGCTGGCGCAGCGGCAAGGCGCATGGGAAGATGCAGCGCGGAGGTTCGGCCTGGAACCGCCCAAAGGCATGATCGTGCTGGGCGTCCAGGGCTGCGGAAAGAGCTTGTGTGCGCAAGCGGTGGCAGGAGAGTGGAAGCTGCCGCTGGTGAAGTTCGACACGGCGGCAATTTTCGACAAATACATTGGCGAAACCGAAAAGCGGGTGCGCAAAGTTTTCGAAGTGGCCGAGGGACTGTCGCCATGCGTGCTTTGGATTGACGAACTGGAGAAAATCTTTGCCGGAAGCGGGCCGGACTCGGCATCGGTGGACGCCGGGGTTTCGTCGAGGATATTGGCTGCGTTTCTCTCCTGGATGCAGGACCGCAAGGCGCCGGTATTTGTGGCGGCGACTTGCAATAACGTGACCGTGCTGCCGCCGGAGTTGATCCGCAAAGGGCGGTTTGATGAACTATTTTTCGTAGACCTTCCGAATGCTGCCGAGCGGGCGCAGATTTTCGCGATTCAACTGAGCAAGCGGAAGCGCAATCCGGGCGAGTTTGATTTGGACGGTTTGTCCGCCGCGGCGCGGGGATATTCCGGGGCGGAAATCAATGCCGTCGTGCAGGCCGCTTTGTATGCGGCATTTTCTGAGGGTAAGGCCTCTTTGGGAGCTGCCGCGCCGGGACGAGGTGAAACCCAGTCCACGCGCGAGCCGCGGTTGACCAACGAGCACTTGCTTAACGCTTTGTCGCAGACGGTGCCACTGTCGCGTACCCGGGCGGAGGAGATTGGCGCACTGCGGGCATGGGCGAGAACGCGGGCTGTGCCGGCCTCGAATGGTGAGCGGGAAATCGCTCGATCATGAACGGTCAGAAAGCCCCAGCATGGGCTGCCGACTGATGACTAAAGACTAACGGCAGGATTGTCACTAGAGTGTGAATCCGCGGGTTCCGGCATTGACCTTCGTGGCGGTGGGCGGTAGTCTTACCTGCAATGGTAGTTGTCAGCATTTTGGAAAGATGCATCCCGGCAGGTGCCGCTCTCATACCTAAGAACTCTGTTTGTGAATTTGTGACGCGGCTTGCCCCTCCCCGCAGCGGTCAGATCCTTCACAGAATCGCTATGAGGTTCCCTTACAGAACTAAATGAAGAAGAGTATTGCCATCAGTCCTAACATCGAAGCCATGTTCGGTACGCGGGATGAAAACCTGCACGTGCTGGAAGACGGCCTGAACATCCGGATTGATTTGAAATCCGACTCCATTGAGCTGGAAGGTGGGGTCCGCGATGTGGCGCGGGCGGAGCAGGTGTTCAGCGACTATGATCAACTGCAGCGCGCCGGATTCACCTTCAGCAACGGCGACTTGAACAGCATGTTGCGAGTGCTGATGGCTGATCCCAAAGTCACGCTGCGCAGCCTGGCGGAGGCCAGCCGGCAGCGGGCGCTGGGACGGCGCACGGTGCAGCCGAAAAGTGCCAACCAGCGGCGCTATATCGAGGCCATCGAGAAGCACGACATGGTTTTCGGCATTGGGCCGGCGGGTACGGGCAAGACTTATCTCGCGGTGGCCATGGCCATTTCTGCGCTGCTGGCCAAGCGGGTAAACCGCATCATTCTGGCGCGGCCAGCGGTGGAAGCCGGCGAGCGGCTGGGATTTCTTCCCGGCACGCTGCAGGAAAAGATTGATCCCTACCTGCGGCCTCTCTACGACGCGCTCTACGACATGCTCGATCCCGAAAAAGTGGACCGCTATCTGGAAAAGAACGTCATTGAGATTGCTCCCATCGCCTTCATGCGCGGGCGAACGCTGAATGATTCTTTTGTGATTCTCGATGAAGCGCAGAACACGACTTCCGAGCAGATGAAAATGTTCGTCACGCGGCTGGGTTTCAACTCTAAAGCCGTGATCACCGGAGACGTCACGCAGATTGATTTGCCCACGGCACGCCGCAGCGGACTGCTAGAAGCGGTGGAAGTGCTGAAGAAGGTCGAGGGGCTGACGTTCGTCTATTTTGATGAAGGCGATGTGGTGCGGCACCACCTGGTGCAGCGCATTATCCGGGCCTATGACGAGCACAAGGCGAGGGCTGCGGAAGAAATGTTGGCTCCTGATACGAAGCCTGGGGGGCGCGGAGTCTCGAACGGCGGCGGCAAGTTGGGCGACGAAAGCGGCGCGGCCGCCAGGGCAGATCTGGGCAGCAAAGAATAAAGCGAATAGAATGCCATAGGAGGGCGCCTTAGATGGCCCTCCTGTTGTTTTTTGGTGTGGGTGCGGGCCTTTGCTTGTCCGCGGCCGGAATAAAAGGAAAGGCAGCACCGCGAGGACGCGCGCCTCAGGCGTTTGCGTTGTGACCGTGGGCAATCAGCGGAGAATGGTTATTCTGCGAAGGCGGATTCCAGGGCTTACTGAGGCGGCGCTGGGTAGATTTGTCGCCCGGGCAGGAAGCGAGGTGCGCCTGAAGGGTGAAGTTAACGTGCTGGTTAGCGGCAGCGGTGAATTGCGCTTGCTGAACCGCCGTTTTCGGGGCAAGGACAAGGCGACGGACGTGCTGTCATTTCCACCGCTGGCGGAGCTCGCCGACGGGTTGGCCGGTGACATTGCTATTTCGGCGGAGATCGCCGCGCGCAATGCGAAGCAGCTTGGGCACTCAACTGCGGACGAAATTCGGATTCTGGCCCTGCACGGGATCTTGCATCTGGCTGGTTACGACCACGAAAACGACCGCGGCGAGATGGCGCGCAAGGAAGAACGGATGCGCAAAGCCATGGGTTTGCCGGTGGGGCTGATTCAGAGAGAAGGCGGCGGGCAACCGATGCGCCAGGTCGCAAAGCGTTCTCGACATCGAAGGCCGCGGCTTCGCGGAGGGGTAAACCCCGGCCTGCACACGACCTCTTCATGAACTATGCCATCGCAGCCGCGCTGTTTGTACTCCTGGTGCTGTTGACGCTGGTCTCGTACGTCGAGCGGATCTACAGCGAAATCGGCAAGTTCCTGTCGCGCGAATTCCAAGACAACATTGACACGTTTCAGGAGAAGGTCGAGCCGCGGCTGGGAGTGAGCCGGGCGCGAGCGTCACTCTCGATGTCGGTGTTGGCCCAGCTCTTCATGGCGGCCATCGCCCTGCTAGTTGGGTTTGCGGTGTTTCGCGAACGCCCTTGGAAGCTGGCAGAAATTCTGCAGGCGACGCTCAGCCTGGTGCTGATTGTGGTGTTGTTCAACCGCTTCCTGCCGTTTGTTTTTTTCTCCCGCACACGCGGTCTGTGGCTGGAGCGCTGGACGGGGCTTTTGCGGGTGCTGATCTACCTGATCGTGCCGGTTACGCTGGTGCTGGGCTTTCTGGAATCGGTGGCCACGTTGACCAAAGACCACACCGATCGCCAGCCGGAAAGCCAGTCGGACGCTGTGGAAGCGCTGATTGAGGCGGGGCAGGAAGAAGGCATTCTCGACGGCACCAATCGGGACCTCATCCAGTCGGTGGTGGAGTTCGGCGGCAAGACGGTGCACGATGCCATGAAGCCACGCCCGGAAATGGTCGCCGTGCCGGCCAATACCACCGTGGAGCAATTCGTCGAGCTGCTGCGCTTCAAACCATTTTCCCGCGTGCCTGTCTACGAAGGAACCATTCACAATATCGTGGGAATTGTGCACGCGCAGGACGTACTGCAGGTTTCCGACAGCGAAGCCTCTATGCGCACCGTAGACACGATCATGCGCAAGGATGTTTACTTCGTGCCAGAGAGCAAGTCCGGCAGCCAGCTGCTGCGCGAGATGCGCAATAACAACGTCCGCATGGCGATCGTCGTGGATGAATACGGCGGCGTGGCCGGACTGGTGACCATCGAAGACCTGGTGGAAGAGATTGTGGGCGAAATTCGGGATGACCGCGAGAAGGCGGATGTGGTCCGCGAGAGCGATACGTCTTATATCGTGCAAGGCAATATGGACATAGACCGGCTTGGGGAATTGTTTGGCGTCAGCCTCGAGGGCAAAGAGTCCGCGACCGTGGCTGGACTGGTGAGCGAGTTGGCTGGCCGCATTCCACAGAAGGGTGAGGTCGTCGAGGAAGATGGACTGCGCTTCGAAGTTCTAGATTCCACCGAGCGGCGGGTGGAACGGGTGCGGATTTCAGTGGCCCAGCCCAAGCAGGTGAATTCGTAGCGACCGCTGGCCCGCCCGTCGGTACAGTCATCTAACTATGGCTTTTCACTCCGGATTTGCGTGCATTCTCGGACGGCCCAACGCGGGCAAGTCTACGCTGCTCAATGCGCTGGTGGGCGAGAAGCTGGCCATCATCAGCCCCAAGCCGCAGACTACGCGCAACCGCATTCTAGGAATTATTAACGTTGCGAAGAGCAAAACGCTCCCCCCTGCCCAGGTGGTCCTGATTGATACGCCCGGCGTGCACCGGCCGGACAGTTCTCTGGGGCGGAAGATGATGGGTGAGGTGCGCGAAGCGCTCGAAGGTTGCGACTTGATTTTGTTCATCGTGGATGCGGCGAAGCGGCGCGACGAGAACGATCAATTCGTGCTCGACATGGTGAGGAAATCAGGCACACCCGCGTTTCTGCTGCTCAATAAGATTGACCTGTTGCGCGGCCGGAAGCAGGAATTGCTGCCAGCTATAGAGCAGTATTCCAAGCTGCACGAGTTCAAAGAAATTATCCCACTTTCGGCGCGGCGGCGCGAAGGGTTGGACCTCTTGCTAAAGAAGCTGGTGCATGCCTTGCCGGAAGGGACACATTACTTTCCGGACGACCAGGTTACCGACCAGCCCTTGCGCTTCATGGTGGCGGAAGCCATTCGCGAACAGGTTTTGCTGGCGACGAGCGAAGAGGTCCCTTACGCTACTACTGTGGCGATTGAGCAGTTCGAGGAGGGCCCAAGGTTAACGCGAATTGCGGCCGTGATCTACTGCGAACGTGAGGGTCAGAAGGCGATCCTGGTGGGGAAGCGAGGGCAGATGCTGAAGAAGATCGGCACTGCGGCTCGCCTGCAGATCGAGAAGATGACCGGCACCCAGGTGTTTCTGGAACTCTTTGTGAAGGTGCAGCCGGGCTGGCGGGAATCGCGGGTGTTTGTTGAGGAGTTGGACTGGCGCAGAGAGTTTAGCTGGGGGACTGGTGACTGAATGTGGGCGCGGGCGCCCCGCCCGTGCGAACCCTAATCGAGTCTTGATATCCAGCAAAGGTATCCAATCAGTCAGTCGCGCTGCCGCACGGGCGGGGACACCCGCGCCTAGATTTGGCTATTCCTTCACGGCAATTTTCAGTGCGCGCATTTTGCGATAGAGGTGGCTGCGCTCCAGGCCCAGGACTTCAGCAGTGCGGCTGACATTGCCGTGATTTTCGTCGAGTTTCTTAAGGATGTAATCGCGCTCGTAGGCGGCACGCGCCTGATGGAGCGTGGAGAACTCCGTGCCCGTTGCGCGGCGGCTGCCGTCGCGGTGCACCAGCGGGGGCAGATGCTTGCGTTCGAAGCGCGTGGTGGTCGGGTTCATGATCACGATGCGCTCGATCACGTTTCGCAGTTCGCGCACATTTCCCGGCCAGGAGTAGCGCATGAGAGTGTCAATGGCGTCGTCAGTAATCTCGCGCGGGCGGCGGCCGTAGGTGGCTGAAAATTCCTTCAGAAAATGGCGCGCCAGCAGCGGAATGTCTTCGCTGCGCTCGCGCAGCGGAGGAACATAGAAGGGAATTACATTCAGGCGATAAAAAAGATCTTCGCGAAAATTGCCGGTGGAGATTTCTTCATCCAGGTCTTTGTTAGTTGAAGCAATCACGCGCGCATCCACGGTGATGGTTTCATCGCTGCCCACGGGAGTGAAGCGCTGCTCGTCGAGCGTGCGCAAAACTTTGGCTTGGGTCTTCAGACTCATATCGCCGATTTCATCGAGAAACAGCGTTCCTCCGTGGGCCTTTTCGAATTTGCCCTCTTTGTCCGCCGTGGCGGCGGGGATTGCGCCCCGGCGATGGCCAAACAGTTCGCTCTCGATCAAATCCTCGGGAATGGCGGCGCAGTTGACCTCAACGAACATTTGGTCCTTGCGCAGGCTCTGTGCGTGGATGGCACGTGCGGCAAGTTCCTTGCCCGTTCCCGATTCTCCATAGATCAACACCCTGCCGTTAGTGGGAGCCATGAGCGCAATCTGCTGGCGAAGCGCTTTCATGGGAACGCTCTCCCCGGCGATCTCACTCCGGGGCGCAAGCTGCTTCCGCAGTTCGCGGTTTTCGTGGCGCAGGCGCGTGGCGTCAATCGCATTCTTCAGCAGGATTAACGTCTTCTCGATCGAGAGAGGCTTTTCCAGGAAGTCGTACGCGCCCAGTTTCGTAGCACGCACGGCGGTTTCGATTGTTCCGTGCCCGGAGATCATGATCACCTCCGGCGCGTTATCCAGGTCGCGAATTCTGGTCAGGGTTTCCAGACCATCCATTCCCGGAAGCCACACATCCAGCAGGACGGCATCGAACGGCTGCTTGCGAAGCGTTTCCAGGCATGCTTCGCCGCTCTCCACGCCGGAGGCGGAAAAGCCTTCGTCCTCCAGCACGCCCTGCAGCGATTGCCGGATGCTGGCTTCATCGTCCACGATGAGAACTTTAGACATGCTGGATGACGGCAGAGGCCAGATTCACTTCCACTGCGACCGGCAGTTCAATCACGAACCTGGTGCCCACCGGTTTATTTTCCTCCACCCGAATGGAGCCGTGGTGGTCTTCTATGATGCGGCTCACAATCGCCAGCCCCAGGCCGGTGCCGCGTTTCTTGGTGGAGAAATAAGGCAGGAACAGACGCTCCTTCAGTTCCTGGGTAACGCCGTGGCCGGTATCGGCAACCGTGAGTTCCACTGCGTCGTGATTGCCCAGCAGCGCAGTGGAGATTTGAATCTCGCGCAGCAGAGAGTCCTGCATAGCTTCGGCGGCGTTGTCCACCAGATTGGCCAGGGCACGCTTGATGGCTTCGGCATCCGCCATTACGTTCGGAAGATCCTGCGCCAGCGAAGTGTGCAACTGGATGCCGTCGAGCCGCCCGTTAAATGCAGCCAGCGTGTTTTCGATGATGGCGTTGATGTTGGCCGGCTTGGGCTGGGCGGCAGGGAACCGCGCCAGAGTTGAAAATTCGTTCACCAGGCCACGCACGGTTTCGACCGATCCGGCGATCGTTTCGGCGCAGCCGCGAAGGACGTCGGCGGAAGCTCCATCGGGCGAACCGGCGCGTTCCAGATGGCGCAGGATTCGCTCCGCCGAGAGAGCAATGGGCGTGAGCGGATTTTTTATCTCGTGTGCGACCCGTTGCGCGACCTCGCGCCACGCGGCCTGTTTTTGCGCCTTCAGCAGGTCCGACAAATCTTCGAAAACCAGCACATAACCCACGCCGTGGCCGCGATGCTGAAGGGTTGCCACGGTGGCCGCGACGTTGAGTTGTTCGTGAGGCAAGCCGATTTCCATCTGGGTCGTAGTCGTGCCCATGCGGTCGGCGCGGCGGAGCAGGGGCTCGAGATCGGCGACCACCTCGGAAGGGAAAATCTCCGCCAGGGTAGCTCCGATCAAGACCGACGGCTCTCCGTGCGTTTTTTCCTTCGAGTGAAAAAGACGCAGCAATGCATGATTGGCGTGCGTTACCTTGCGCTGCGCGTCGAGCGACAGAACTCCGGTTGGGATACTTTCCAAAATAGTTTCGATCTGCTGTCGCCGCTGCTCGAGCGCCACGTTGGCGAGGCTCAACTCGCGGCTGGAGTCATCCAGTTGGTGGCGGCTGTTTTCCAGTTCCTCGGCCATACGGTTGAAAGAGCGCACCAGGTCGCCGATTTCGTCGGCCGCCTGGATTTCCACCCGATAGTCAAAGCGCCCGCGGGAGATTTCCTGCGTGGCTTCGGCCAGTGCCGCCACCGGGCGCACGATTAGTTTTGAAAGGAACAGCGCCAGCCAGGTAGTGGCGAACAGTACTAGCACGGTCAGCAGAAGCAGCAGTCCCATGTAGGTACGGCGTACCAGCTTGCGTTGCTTGGTGAGCTCTACGTAGCGTTTCTGGCTGGCTTCCACCTGGCGGACGGTGGCTGAAAAGCTGGCGGGCAGCGGCATGGCCACCAGGATCGTTCCTCGTTCGCCTACGGGTGCTGTACCCAGAACGTATTCGGTTTGTGCCAGCTGCACGGGTACGTCGGAGGTGTGCAGCGGCTGAGGCAGTTGGCTTTTCAGGATTGTCCAGGCTGCAGGCGCTCCCAGGCTGGCTTCGGGGCTGCCATCGCGAAGCGCCACCACGAAGCCTCCCTGCAGAGTTGGTTCGTGCCGCCGGAATGCTTGAAGCACGCCGGAGAAGCTATGGCCCGCGAATGCGTTTTGAACTTCCGGCTCGGCGGCGATTGAAACCGCCTCGGCGCGGGCGTTCTGCGCGGCGTAATTGGCCAGCAAGGCGGCCGCGGCGGAAGTGTCCTGTCCCACTTCCTGAAGAGGCCGCGAAAACCACTTGTTGATGTTCTGGTTCATCAGGCCATAGGCGAACCAGTACATAAAGATCACTGGGAGGAACGACAGCAAAAGTCCGGCCACCACCAGACGGGTGCGGAACTTCGATCCCAGAACTCCCAGCCGCCTTTCCGCAAACAGCTTGATGAGATTGCGCGCCAGAACGAAGGTCAGAGCGACGAACAAAAGAAAGATAAGGATCGAAAGCGCGGCGAAGAATGCCAGTTGCTGATTGCTATCAGGATTCAGAAACGGCAAATCGAACGATGTCTGCGACACGATAATCGCCAGCAGCAGAAACACTCCGGCGGTAAGGGAATAAATAAGCTTCCGCCGCCGAGAGAAATCGTCTTTGGTGTTCAGTGGTGTCGGCACGTTGGATTCGAGTTGAGCCCGGCGTAACAAATCCGGTATCAGCCCTTCGGGCGTGTGAGCCAGGGCTAAGGGCTCAATTATAAGCCGGAGGCGCGGGGAGATTTTGCGGCAGGAAGCCAAAAGAACATCCCGTCACCGCCCCACGCTACTTTGTGAACCTGGCGCCCGTAGCGGTTTCTTCTCTGGGCTAAAGTCGAGAAGTACCAACCATGACCAGGGGTGAAAACCAGCTCCCAGTTCTCAGTTGCGCGGCGCGCGCAGGGCTTGCATCAGCGCGTCATATGCAGGCTTGGGTTTGTACTGGCGGTCAAAGGGCACAGCCGCGCCCTTGGTTTTGTGAGTGAACCATCCGATCCACGAATACTTGTCGGTGAATCCCCAGGTTTGCAGGGCGGTGCAGCCGGAATGCTGCAGGCAGACGGTCGCGATCTCCCGATAGATTTCTGCCTGGAGCGCAAAGTCCTCGGGATGCAAAGGATGGCCGTTCTCATCAACTGGCAACGCTACGTCCAACTCGGTGATGTGGACCTGTAGGCCGAGAGCGGTGAGCCGCTGCATGTTCGTGGCGATCCCGTTCACGTCGGGATTGAGATCGAAGATGTGCATCTGCAGGCCGACGCCATCGATTGGCACGCCGCGCTCTTTGAAAGCCTTCACCATGGCGTACACGGCATCAGACTTCCGGTTCATCGCTTCCGCATCAGCTTCGTTGTAGAACAGCAGAGCCTGTGGATCAGTGGCATGCGCCCAGCGAAAGGCCTGTTCGATATAGGCTGTGCCTCGATCGGCCATTCCGATGCCAGGGCGGTTGTACCATACAGAATCTTTGAGTTTGCCATTCTCATCGAACGCTTCGTTGACAACGTCCCAGGCGAAAACGCGGCCACGATAGCGGCCTACCTCAAGTTTGATGTGCTTCCGCAGAATCTGCGAGAGCTGCTTCGGCGTGCGACTCGAGAGCCACTTTGGATCGTGCCCGCCCCAAAGCAGCGTGTGCCCCCGCACTTTCATGCCATGGGCGGCGGCGAACTCGACGAGTTGATCAGCCGGAGTGAAGTTGATGGTTTTCTCGTCGGGTTGGACCGTGTACCACTTCATGGCATCTTCGGGCTCCAGCATGTTGTACTCGCGCGCGAGCGTCGCGGCGTAAGCGGGCTCAGAAAGGTAGATCGGATTCACCGCAGTGCCGACCAGAATTCCCCCATTTTCCGCTTCCTGACGCAGAGACTGTGCGAAAGCGGGACACAGCAGTAGAGCAATGGCCGGGGCGAGCAGGCGCGAGCGCATTGTGCTATTTAACGCCAGGAAGAAATTTCTGCAAAGGGCAGTCATCGCACTTGGGCTTGGATTTCAGGCAGTAGTGCTTACCCACGCCGACAATCAGTCCGTGCATTTCGTTGTAGACCTGGGCCAGCGGCGTCCGTTTGGCCAGGCTCATCTTCGATGGCGTATGGCGAGTGCTTGGGTGTAGGCGCGCGCCTCGCTTCGCCCCGAGCGAAGGGACGCGCGCGCCTACATCGAATGCCGATTCGCAGAGACTGCGGATTTCCTCATACGAGCAGTTTGCAGGGAGAATGCCGTGGCGGTCGAAGATGCGGCGGGTGTAAGCATCCACCACAAACACCGGATGCTGGCCGGCATAGAGGAGAATTGAATCGGCGGTCTCTGGCCCCACGCCGTTCAGCAAAAGCAATTCCGCGCGCAGCTTTTCCGTTGGCTGCGCGAACATGTGGTCGAGTGAGCCGGCGTAGCGTTCATCCAGAAAGGCCACAAAAGTCTTGAGTCGGCGAGCCTTTTGCCGGAAATAGCCCGCGGAGCGAATCAGCGACTCGAGTTGCGAAAGCGGCGTCTCGCGAATGCCTTTGAGGTTCAGCAATCCCTGAGATCGCAGTTGCTGCAAGGTGCGCTCCACGTTGGTCCACGCCGTGTTTTGCGTGAGATATGCTCCCACAATCACTTCAAAACGCGACTGCGCCGGCCACCAGTGCTGCCGTCCCCAGGTCCGAAATAGGGTGCGGTAATAAAGCCCCACCTGCGCCTGTTTTGATAGTGATGCCGCTCCTGCCTCTGAGTCCTCCGCGTCCGCCGTGGTCAAAACGGTACTCACTCCCGAAAGAATAAACCACAGAGGGCACAATACGCAGAGCCTTCCGCCCGTCCTTACTGAAGTCCATGTACACCGGGGTAACTGACAAAAGCTGGCACTGCAAGCCCACATTCCACGCGGAGTTGGCGCACTCTCAACAATCTCAAAGGACTGCCGCGTCTGGTCAGGTACCAAAGTTACTTTTGCCGAAATGCGTCGTCGGTGACAATTTCTGTCAACGCGAAAATAGGCTTGCACGTCAGTCCCCCCAAAGGCCCGCCCTAATTTCGCGAAGCGACTCAACGCGTTGTATCTGCTGATCAGATAGGAGATCGAGGTATGTCTCAACGGCTGGGCGATCTTCTCGTTAAAGAGAAGGTCATTACCCCAGAGCAGTTGGCGCAGGCGACGAAGGTCCAGAAAGACACCAACTGCCGTTTGGGGCCGGCATTGGTGAAGCTCGGCTTTCTGACCGACGAAGATGTCACCAATTTCCTCTCCCGGCAGTACGGCGTCCCCGCTATTAATCTCTCATATTTCGAAATTGATCCCTCGGTTGCCAAGCTCATCCCCTACGAGACCGCCAAGCGCTACCAGATTTTGCCCCTGAGCCGGGTGGGGGCTTCGCTCACCATCGCCATGGTGGATCCCACCAACGTCTTCGCCATGGACGATATCAAGTTCATGACCGGCTTCAACATCGAGCCGGTGGTGGCGTCGGAGAGTTCGATTCTGGAGGGAATCGAAAAAGCCTACGGCACGACTCAAGAGGAAGATCTCGAGCAGGTCATGCAGTCCATGACGGAGGCGGGCGAAGCCGACGTCGAGCTGCAGGCGGACGAAGAAGAAGTCGGGCTCTCGGAACTGGAGAAAGCCGCCGATGAGGCCCCCATCGTCAAGCTGGTGAACCTGGTGCTTACCGATGCCGTGAAGCGCGGTGCCAGCGACATCCACATGGAGCCTTACGAAAAAGAATTTCGCGTGCGCTTCCGCATTGACGGTGTGCTGCAGAGCATCATGTCGCCGCCGCTCAAGCTCAAAGACGCCATTACCTCCCGCGTAAAGATCATGGCCAAGCTGGACATCAGCGAGAAGCGCTTGCCGCAGGACGGCCGCATCATGCTGAAAATGGCATTGGGCGGCCGCAAGAAGCAGCTCGATTTCCGCGTGAGCACGCTGCCCACTTTGTGGGGCGAAAAAATCGTGCTCCGCTTGCTCGACAAGGAAAACCTGCGCCTCGATATGACCAAACTAGGCTTCGAGCCGGAGTCGCTGGTCAAGTTCGAAAAGGCGATTCTCAAGCCTTACGGCATGGTGCTGGTCACCGGGCCGACCGGATCAGGCAAAACCAACACACTTTACTCCTCCATCGCGCGCCTCAACACTCCCGACACCAACATCATGACCGCTGAAGATCCGGTGGAATTTCAACTGGGCGGCGTGAACCAGGTGCAGATGAAGGAACAGATCGGCCTCAATTTTGCCGCCGCTCTGCGCTCTTTCTTGCGGCAAGACCCCAACATCATTCTGGTGGGCGAAATCCGCGACTTTGAAACGGCTGAAATCGCCATCAAAGCCGCGCTCACCGGCCATCTCGTCCTTTCAACCCTCCACACCAACGGCGCGCCGGAGACGATCACGCGCTTGATGAACATGGGCATTGAGCCTTTTCTGGTTGCGACCTCAGTCCACCTCATCTGCGCCCAGCGCCTGGTGCGAAGGGTGTGCAAGGAGTGCTCGGAGGTTATGGATGTGCCGGTTCCGGCGCTGATCGAGGAAGGCTACACGCCGGAAGAAGCCAAAACCGTGAAAATCCACAAAGGCCGCGGCTGCGCTACCTGCAACAACACAGGATACAAGGGCCGCACCGGCCTTTACGAAGTGATGGAAGTTGACGATGAAATCAGGGAACTGGTTCTCGTGGGTGCATCCGCCGTGGAACTCAAGAAGAAAGCCATTGAACGCGGCATGATCACGCTACGGCGCAGCGGCCTGATCAAAGTGGCCCTGGGGCAGACGACTTTGGAAGAAGTGGCTCGGGAAACGATTCACTAGTGGCTGGTGGCCAGTGGGCGGTGACTAGAAAAGCTAGCCACCAGCCACTGGCCTGACCACTAATCCACGAAGGGACTGAATATTTATGGCGCTCTCGCTAAGCGATCTGTTGAAACGAATGCTGGAAATGGGGGGCAGCGACCTGCACGTCACGACCAACTCGCCGCCTCAGATCCGCGTGCACGGGCATCTGGTGCCGCTCGATCTGCCGCAGTTGACGCCGGCCGAAACCAAGCAACTGGCCTACAGCGTCATGACCGACGCCCAGAAGCACCGCTTTGAAGAGTCCTTCGAACTGGACTTCTCCTTTGGCTTGAAAGGCCTGGCCCGCTTCCGCGCCAACGTCTTCAACCAGCGCGGCGCCACCGCGGCCGTTCTCCGCCTGATTCCGTTCGAGATCAAGTCATTCAACCAGTTGGGACTGCCCGCCGTGGTGAGCAAGATGTGCGACAGGCCGCGCGGCCTGATCCTGGTGACCGGCCCAACCGGCTCGGGAAAGTCCACCACGCTGGCCGCGATGATAGACAAGATCAACAGCGAGCGCCACGACCACATCCTGACCATCGAAGACCCCATTGAGTTCGTGCACATGAACAAGAACTGTGTGGTCAACCAGCGCGAACTGCACGCCGACACCAAGAGCTTCACCGATGCTCTTCGTGCTGCCCTTCGTGAAGATCCCGACGTGGTGCTGATCGGCGAGATGCGCGACCTGGAAACCATCGAGTCCGCCCTGCGCATCGCCGAAACCGGCCACCTGACTTTCGGCACGCTGCATACCAACTCGGCGGCTTCCACCATCAACCGCATCATTGATGTCTTTCCGGCGCACCAGCAGCCACAGATTCGCGCCCAGCTTTCGCTGGTGCTGGAAGGCATTCTCTGCCAAACCCTGCTGCCCAAGGCAGACGGCAAGGGACGCTGCATGATCATGGAAGTCCTGGTGCCCAATCCGGCGGTGCGCAACCTGATCCGCGAAGACAAAATCCACCAGATTTATTCCTCTATGCAGTCGGGCCAGGACAAGTACGGCATGCAGACGTTCAACCAGGCGCTGGCCACGGCCTATTTCCAGAAACAGATCACTCTGGAACTGGCCATGCAGCGCTCCAGCATGCCCGACGAATTGCAGGAAATGATCAACCGCGGCGCCAGCCTCGTAAACCGCGTCGGTGGAAATGCCACCCTGGCGCGCGGCGCAGCGCCGGCGAAGCGTTAGCGGGCGCAATTGAGATTCCGGCGAAGGCCGGGCTTAGGGGATGTGGGGTCGGAAACGCAGGCAAGCAACGCGTTGCTAATCGGAACGTAGTGAGGAGAGGTTTACCATGCCAGTTTTTACTTTTTCAGGGAAGAACGCGTCGGGGGAGAAAATCTCCGGCGAACGCCAGGCAGCCAACAAGCAGGTGCTGGCCACCCAGTTGCGGCGCGAGCAGATCACGCCCAGCGCCATCCGGCAAAAGGGCAAGGAATTTGTTATGCCTACGTTCGGATCGGGCAAAGTCAAGACCAAAGACATCGCGATCTTTTTCCGCCAGTTCTCGGTCATGATTGACGCTGGACTGCCGCTGGTGCAGTGCCTGGAGATTCTGGCCGCCAACCAGGAAAGCCCGGCCTTCCAGAAGACCTTGAACGGGGTCCGCTCCACCGTGGAAGGCGGCGCTACGCTGGCCAACGCCATGCGCCAGTATCCCGTCGTCTTCGATGACCTGACCACGAACATGATCGAGGCCGGTGAAACCGGCGGTATTCTCGACATCATCTTACAGCGCCTTGCCCTCTACGTGGAAAAGGCGGTCAAACTGCGGGCCGCGGTCAAGTCGGCGCTGATTTATCCCGTTTCCGTCATCAGTCTCGCGCTCCTTATCGTCGGGGCCTTGCTGAAATGGGTTGTGCCCATCTTTTCCAACCTGTTCGTCGGGCTGGGCGTGGCGCTACCCTTGCCCACCCGCATCGTGATGGGGCTCAGCGGCTTTGTGCAGCAGTTCTGGTGGTTCTTCTTCGTGGGCATCTTCGTCGTGTTCTTCGGGATCAAGTACATCCGCAAAGACCCACGCGGCCGCTACTTCTTCGACAAAGTGCTGCTGAAGTCGCCCATCATCGGAATCCTGCTGCGCAAGATTGCCGTCGCCCGCTTCACCCGCACCCTGGGCACGCTGATCACCTCGGGAGTTCCGATTCTTGAAGGCCTCAGCATCACCGCCCGTACCTCGGGCAACGCGGTGCTGGAGGAAGCCCTCATGAAAGTGCGCAAGGCCATCGAAGAAGGCCGCACTATTGTGGATCCGCTGAAAGAGTCCGGCGTCTTCCCCAACATGGTGACCCAAATGATCGGGGTCGGCGAAGCCACCGGCGCCATGGATGCCATGTTGCAGAAGATCGCTGACTTCTACGAGGACGAAGTAGATAGCGCCACTAAAGACATGCTGGCCATGCTGGAGCCGGTCATCATCGGCTTGCTGGGCGTAATGGTCGGCGGCATCGTGATTTCGCTCTACATGCCGTTGTTCTCCATGATCGCCAAGCTCTCCGGCTAAGGAAGACGTCGGCTAGGGAAAAGGGCCGGATTGCTCCGGCCCTTTCCGCCCATCGTTTCTTTTGCGCTAGTTGCTGGAATCGAGACCGGGAATGCAATCCATGTTCGATGAGCGTCTTTGGCTGGCCTGGCTGGTCAAGGTACGCATCATCATCCTCACATTCCTGTTGGGCATTGAGCTGGCCATCTCCCAGCTCACGCCTTCCCATCTGCCGATGGCGCTGTTCGTCAGCACCATCGTGCTGTGGTATGCCATCTCGCTTTTTTATCTGGTACTGCTTTCCTTCTGGCAGGAACACCGCTATCAATCACTGCTGCAGGTGCTCACCGATCTCGCCATGGTGAGCCTGGTGGTGTATGCCACCGGCGGGGTAGACAGTTCTCTGAACTTTCTCTTTCCCCTGGTGATCATCGTGGCCTCCATCCTTTTGCCTCGTTCCTGGAGTTATCTGACGGCGGCGCTGGCCTTCATCCTGTACGGAACCGTCCTCGAACTGACCTATTTCGAAATCATTCCCTCTTACTCCAGCAGCCACCCCGGCCCCCGGGTGCTGCAGGTGATCATTCTGGTTAACCTGTTCGCTTACCTGGCAATCGCTTACCTCTCCGGGTTGCTGGCCAGCAAGCTGCGCCAGGTCAACGTGAAATTGAAGCACACCAGCGGCGCACTGGAAGACCTGCAGGCGCTGCACGAAAACGTTGTCCAGTCGGTGAGCGGCGGAATTATTACCACCGGCCTGGACGGGCGGGTAACGCTGGCCAATACCGCCGCACAAACCATGCTGGAGCTCACTGAGCGCGAGCTTTGGGGGAAGCAGATCCACCAGATGTTTGTGGATCCTCTGCCCGAGGTAGGCTCGGAACGGGTACATGGGGAAGTCCGCTATGTGACTGCCAGCAGCTTCCACAAAACTTTCCGGGTGCGGGTTTCGGGGCTCACCGTGCCCGAGCGCGGTTCACTGGGCTATGTCTACGCTTTCGATGATCTCACCGAAATCCGCCGCCTGGAGCGCGAAGTGCGCATGCAGGACCGCCTGGCCGCGGTGGGCAGGCTGGCGGCCGCCATCGCCCACGAGGTGCGCAATCCGCTGACCTCGATCGCCGGCTCGGCCAGCATGCTCTCCAGCATTGCCGACCTGAGCCCGGAGCATCGCCAGCTGCTGCAGATCATCACCCGCGAGTCGGAGCGGCTGAACGCCATCATCACCGACTTTCTCGCCTACTCACGTGGCCGCCAGTATCAGTTCACGCGCGTAGATCTGCTGGTGCTGCTGGAGGATACGCTCACCTTGCTGGCCCATCGCCTGGTTGCTCAGGACACAGGAATCAAGATCGAGCGTCATCTCTCCGTGACCCAGGCGTTGGCCTCGGCGGATGGCGACAAAATCAAACAAGTGTTCTGGAACTTCTGCGAGAACGCAGTGCGCGCCATGAAAAACGGCGGCACCCTGCGCATTTCCGTGGAAGCGGTCGCCGGCGACTGGCAGATCACCTTCGGCGACACCGGCCCGGGCATGAGCCCGCAGGTAGTGGAGAAGATCTTCGAACCGTTTCAGTCGCAGTTTCAGGGCGGCACCGGCCTGGGCTTGGCGATTGTGTATCAGATTGTCCAGGCGCACGACGGCAAAGTCTGGGTGCGTTCCAAACTGGGCGAAGGCAGTGAGTTCGTCCTGCGGCTGCGCAAGCTGGCCAGCGCTGATGCCGCCGACAGCGCCGGGGCCGGCGTGGGAGTCGCAGCCCTGAACGCAGCACAATCTGGAGCCGCGGCCGCCGCCAGCGGAGGGAGGGCGCATGGGTAACATTCTGGTCTGCGATGACGAGCGCTCCATCTGCGAAATGCTCGACATCGCCCTGCGCCGCGACGGCCACCGCGTAGAAACCGTGAACTCCGGTGAAGCTGCCATGAAGAAGCTCGACAGCGCGCTCTATGACGTGGTGGTCACCGACATCAAGATGCCAAACATCACCGGCATCGAAGTGTTGCGCTACGCCCACCAGGTTTCACCTGAGTCCGCGGTCATCCTGATCACCGCCGTGGACGACTACGAAGCCGCGGTGCAGGCGGTGAAGGCCGGCGGTGCCGCCGACTACATCCGCAAATCGCCCGCGCTGGTGGATGAGATCAAGCTGGCCATCAACCGCGCCCTGCAACGCCTGGCTCTCAGCCGCCAGAATTTCGCTTTCAAACGCGATGCCGCCACCCGCAACTCGCTCGACAACATCGTGGGCGCCAGCGCCGCCATGGAAAAACTCAAGCAGACCATTCGCACCGTGGCCTCCACGCAGAGCACGATTCTGATCTATGGCGAGAGCGGCACCGGCAAGGAACTGGTCGCGCGCGCCGTCCACGTGTGCTCGCCGCGGGCGACCGAGCCTTTTGTCTCCATCAACTGCGGGGCATTTCCCGAAACTCTTCTGGAAAGCGAGCTCTTTGGCTACGTGAAAGGCGCGTTCACTGGAGCAAATCAGAACAAGCGCGGGCTGTTTGAAGTTGCCGAGGAAGGCACTATCTTTCTGGATGAGATCAGCGAGATGAGCCTCACCATGCAGGTAAAGCTGCTGCGCGTGCTGCAGGAGCGTTGCGTGCGCCCGGTGGGCGGCACTACCGAAATTGCCATTGATGTTCGCGTCATCGCCGCCACCAACCGCGATCTCGACCGCCAGGTCGCGGAGAACACCTTCCGCGAGGATCTCTACTACCGGCTCAGCGTGATTCCCGTGAACGTGCCACCGCTCCGCGAGCGGCCCGAGGACATCCCTCTTCTGGTGAACCATTTCTTAAAGAAATACGCCTCCGCCGCAGGGCGAAACATTTCACGGGTCAACCCTGCCTCGCTCTTGGCGTTGTGCAGCTACGACTGGCCGGGCAACGTCCGCCAGCTGGAGAACACGGTGGAGCGCGCCGTGGCGCTGGAAACCGGGGAAGAGTTGCGCATCGAACTTCCCGCCGAGCGCGCCAAAACCCGCGCTGCTGCTGCCGGCGCCGGTGCCGGAGTGGTGAACGGAGGCGTGGTCACCGGCGCTTTGCCCGACGGGGTAGACATGGAAAAATACGTCGCCGACATCGAGAAATCGTTGCTGCAAGCCGCGCTCAATCAATCCAACGGCGTGCAAACCCGCGCCGCCGACCTGCTGAAGATTTCTTACCGCTCCTTCCGCCACTTGATGAAGAAGTACGACCTCTAGTCCTTGATCATTTGTCGCTGGTTATTCGTCTTCGGCCGCTGGCTACCCGTCTGAACTACACCTCCACAGATGCACGCGGATCACGCGGATAGGCCAGATCTTCGCGCTCCCTAGTCTGGGTGGATCCGCGGAAAATCTCGGGAGAACTGCTCTCGAATGTAGGCGCGCGCGTCCTGGCGCGCGCAAGGTTCTCTTTTCCTGAAAAGCACGTACCCAAACTTAGAGACCTCCTTTTGTCCCTAATCCGCGCTGATCCGCGAAATCCGTGGGAAAGAAGTTGCTTTAGGGGGGATGCGCGTGACTAATATGCCCAGCGCAGCAACGTCGCCCCAACCGTAAAACCCGCCCCGACCGAAGCCAACAAAACCAGATCGCCCTTCTTGAGTTTGCCCTGCTCGCGCGCGCTCTCCATGGCCAGCGGGATCGTAGCCGCGGTGGTATTGCCAAAGCAGTCAATGTTAATGATGACATTTTCCGGTTTCAGGCCAAGCCGGCTGGCGGTTGCGGTGATAATCCGCCGGTTCGCCTGATGAGGAATAAAGGCGACCACATCGCTTGCCTGGAAGCCGTTGCGCGCCAGAATCCGTTCGCACACTTCGCCCATCTTTCGCACCGCGTATTTGAAAACCGCCTGTCCGTCCTGATGGACGTAGTGCATCTTTTTCTCGACAGTCTCGCGCGTAGAAGGATTCAGGCTGCCGCCCCCCGGCATGTAGAGGGCCTGCCCACCCGAGCCGTCAATCTCGTGGACGAAATCAATCAGGCCGAGGCCCTCATCATCGGCCGGTTCCAGCAGGACGGCGCCGGCGCCGTCGCCGAAAATCACGCAGGTAGCGCGATCGGTGTAGTCAATGATGGAAGACATCACGTCCGCGCCGATCACCAGCACTTTCTTGTGCGTCCCGGCGGCGACGAACTGCGCCCCGGTCTGCAGCGCGTAAACAAAGGCCGAACAGGCGGCGGAAAGATCAAACCCCCAGATTCCCTTTACCCCGAGCTTGGTCTGGACCAGGCACGCGGTAGAGGGAAAAAACATGTCGGGCGTGACCGTCCCGACAATAATCGCCTCGATCTCGCCCGGCGCGATGCCGCGTTCCGCCAGCGCCTGCTTTGCGGCCTCGACCGCCAGGTCGCTGGTGGCAACGCCTTTGTCCACAATATGGCGCTGGCGAATGCCCACCCGCTCGGTAATCCACTGGTCATTGGTGTCAACCATCTTCTCCAGGTCGGCATTGGTCAACAGCCGAGGCGGAACATAAGTACCGAGGGCACTGATCTTTACCTTGGGGCGAGCGGGCTGCGAGGCAGGCTGGGTCAATGATCTCTCCTGGTCTGATGATCTCCTGAGTAAAACCCTGTATTGTGAATGATCTAGAAACGAATGTCTAACGGAAGTGCGTTGTTCGCTACTAGCCTCTAGCTTGTGGCGAATCAAGTCGGTTCTGGCAAGTACCAAGAGGCCAGAAAGTGCATGGCCAACGACCAAGGACCAAAGGCCAACGACCAAAACAAAGCCAGGCACCGGCGGCCCACTGCACACGCCAGAGCTCGTTACCGTTGCTTCCTTCCGGATCTGGCGGGGTTGGCGAGAGTGCGTCGCGCGGGACCGATGCCTGACCGGTTCTGATTCTACAGCAGTTGTCAGTCTTCGGTCTTCAGCCGTCGGGCAAACCGCCTTACTTCGGAGATCGCAGAGCGCGCAGAGAGAATCGAAAATGGTTGGGGCGGACCGCGGGATCCCGCATCGAGATGCTTAGGCTGTCTGCGGATCTCTAGTTTGTCATGCTGAGGAGTGTGTGAGTTTTTTGATTTCGCGAAAAGTCGGTGCTGCAAACAAAACAGTTACGACGACGAAATGGCTGCAAATTCAAAAGTCACACGCTCTCAGCATGACAAATTAATTCTTATGACAGAAATCAACTCGATCCGCGAATTTCCTTATCTCTTCTCCCTGCGTACTCTGCGGTTAAAGGATTCGCCTGCGAACGGATGACTGATGTGAAAGTTCTTGCACATAATTTCGCGCGCTCGTTCTCGCGCTAACCCGATCCGCAACGAGATTCTTGCTGAAGACTAGACCGACGGCGAGAAACCGCTTGAGGAAAACATGTCGGCTGGGAGGAAAACGCGGCCGTTATGCTGGGGCAAAACTTGAAGCATTAGACGTTGGGACATGTCCTGATTACCGCTGTCCCTTTCGCGGATAGGGCAGGCATTCTTCGGAACTCCCTTGCTAAGAATAGGATGCGGCTAATGAAGAAGTCTGCTCCGAGGCTTGTTTTCGGCCTCTTCCTACCTTCGGACACGCCGCTATGTACCGATAGAATTTGACAACGCGAATCGAGTGGAGTGGAATGTGCGTTGCAAGCCTCCCTCCTTGGAGATAAACCTTTGGCCGACCCCTGGAATCAAACGGGCTCTGGTCGCATGCGCCGTGATCGCGACATGCCGTCTTCTGCCAAGGTGCCTACACGCCCCAACGCCGCGTCGTGGGAGTATCCCAGCTCCAACCAATATGACGAACTGAACGTGCAGGAGCTTCTGCACGGCCTCGAGGCCGAAAGTGCCAACGCGCAGACCGCCCGTCATGAGCGGGCTGAGTTTTCCAGCCGTGAGCAGAGTGTTCCCGAGACGGTGTGCCATGCCTGCCAAAGGAAAAATCCTTCAGGCCAGAGGTTCTGCGGCTATTGCGGCACGAAGCTGGTCGAGACTGAGATTCCGGTGAGGGAGAAAGCGCGCGAGGCATGGCCGTTCGCTCCGGCCGCCGACCTAGAAAATCGCCAGGCGGATGATCGCTATGTAGACAACGATGATGTCGACATCCGCGCAGACCAAGAAGGCGACATTCCTCGCGCCTGGCCCGGCGGACCGGGATTAGATCGCGACCAGCCGGGTTCGCGGCACAGCTCTGCCCGCGAGGATGAGTTGCAGTTCCTGCGCCACACCGTGGGCAGCGACAGCGAGGAATCTGCCCGGCGGAAATGGATGGTTGGTTTGACGGTGCTGGTTCTCGCCGTCGCCGGCTTCGGCGGCTACCACTGGCTGCAGAGCACAAGAGAGCCGGTGGCCAAATATTCAGCGGCGCCGCTCCCTCCGGAGACGCAGGAAACCCCCGAGGACTCATCCGATGCACAGCTGCCGGGGACAGCGCAATCGCAGGCAGCTCAGGCCGCGCCGCAAGCGGAAACCAAGGCGGATGCTAGCGCTGCCGAGAGCGGCAACTCGCCACCCAAATCCGCAAGCAAGGCTGAAGCGAGTGGCGACAGTGGTTCGGCACAAACTGCTCCGGCGCACCTGTCGGTTGCCGGCACGCCGCCCGCAAGTCAAGCGCCGACCGCAAGTCAAGGGGAGCCAGCGGGTGAATCCGAGGAAGACCAGACCACTCAGGAAGGCAAGACTGAGCAAAGTCGTCCAGCAGAAACCGCGCCGGCCGAAGGCGGGCAGCAGGAACTGACAACCGCCGAGCGCTATCTTTCCGGTGCGGACGGCGTGCGCGACAGCGGAGAAGCCGCCAAATGGTTGTGGAGAGCTGTGGGCAAACAAAACGGCCGAGCAATTCTGCTGCTTTCAGGTTTGTATGCAAAAGGCGATGGCGTTTCCAAGAATTGCGATCAGGCCCGGCTGCTGCTCCTGACCGCGGTCAGAAAGAAAGTGCCCGATTCCGTAGAAGGGTTGCAGAAACTAGAATTGAACGGTTGCCAATAGGGCTGCTGATAACGAGACCTCGCGGATGCGGCGCGAGGTCTGTGAGGCAACCAGTTCAACTGGTCCAGATTCGATTGGGCTCGTTAAACAACGTTCGTCAGTTCACTTCAGCTTAGTCCCAGTTCACTGCGCGCGGACCAACTTCTTCGCTCTCCCAGCTCTCACTCTGCTTAGGCATGGACTGCACTTTCACTGCGGTGGGCTTCGTACCAGAGGGCCAGCTCGACGCGGTTCCAGAGTCCGAGTTTGTCGTAGATGACCCGTAGATAATTCTTGATGACATGTTCGGTAGTGCCAATGGCTTGGGCGACTTCACTGTTCTTGAGTCCTTGAGCGACAAGTTCGATGACTCGCTGTTCACGTTCACTGGGGATGCCGTTGCTGTATTGTTCTCCTGTAAGCATTGCTGCCTCCGATATAAAAGTGTGGCTAGTTTCACGCGTTTGATCCCGCCGGTAATCCCAAAGCGCAGGAACATCCGATTAAAGTGGGCTTTCACGGTCCGGCGAGCCATGTTGAGTTGCTTGGCGATCTCTGCATTATCGCAACCCTGAAGAAGCAGCTCGGCGATTTGCTTCTCCCTAGGCCCTAACCGGACATACTGGTCGGTCATCTCATTACCCCCGTTTGGTTGTTTTGATTCTGTAAGGGTTGTGCCGCTGTCGCAGCTAGTCTCGTCCGGCGTGGCGCTCCGAACCGCTTCCCTTTCAACCCTTTTGGTGATTCTTCCGAAATTCATAGCATTCGCGCTGCCAAGTTTGTCCATAAGTTTTGAGGATCGTCGGCGGCATTTCCACAGGGAGGGCGTTACGCTATTAGTACAGCAACCTTTAGACCACAAATGACCAGGTACACCCTGAACGGGAAAGTTTGTGGCCTCAAGGGCCTGCGGGCACAGAAACGAGCCCGGTGGAAGCACAAGAAAATAAAGCTCGGCGGTAGCCGACCCGTCAGTGTGTTAACTTAGTCGTTAACTCAGAGGGTTTTCGAGGTCTTGTGGCGCGACAGGGTCGTTTCCCACAAACTATTGTCCCTGTGCCACTTCCCGGCGTCGGGTGCTTGTGCAATCTAAGGTAAACACCCTATGGCAAAATTCCTTTCGATATGTCCCGGCAGGGAACTAATTACACTTCCATAAGCAAGGGTTCTTGGCCTAAGCCCGGCTGTTTCGCACAGCCTATCCGTCGTTTTCGGGGGCAGCGGGAGCTGTTTGAGCCCTTCAGGATGAAGACTGGGTAGATCCAGGAGGAAATGTTTTGCAACATAGTTCTCGCTAAGGGCATGCCACTTCCCACACCCCCCACCAAAGGGGGATAAGAATCCAGGTTCGCCAAGCAATGCGGCAGTGGGGGCCCATGCTTGAGCACAGACTTTCCTAAGTCATTGCAGCACATAAAGATATTCGATAGTCCTGCAGGGACACAGATGGTGGAACCGAGCGTCCCCAGCCAGCGCTTTCCTTCGTGTTTCCTTTGTGTGCCATCGTGTCCTTAGTGGTTGCTTTTTGCGTTTGCCCGTGTTCTCCGGTCAGGTATCCAACCTGGACAGCCGGCCCGCCCAAGAAGAGCAAGGTTCGGGAGACAAGTACTACGAGGCTCAGCGGCAACTGTGATCTCTGAACCCAGGCCTGTGATGGATGACCTGGATTTCGCACTCGACTTGCTTGAGAGTGGCGCTTTGCCCGGAAGGAGGACGCCATGGCTACGGCGCTGGCATCCCGGCTGACTGCCCATCAGGTGAGCCAGGCGGTCATCACTGCCGCAATGAGGGTGCATACTGAGCTGGGCCCAGGGCTGCTAGAGAGCACTTACACGGCGTGTCTTCGTCACCAGTTGAGCGAGGCAGGCTTCCAATCATCGGCGCAAGTCGGGCTTCCCGTCGTATATCACGGCGTGCATCTTGAGATCGGCTACCGAATGGATCTGTTGGTCGAGGATCTGGTTGTAGTAGAGATCAAATCGGTGGATGCCATTTCTCCAGTTCATCGAGCACAGATTCTTTCGTATCTGAAACTCAGCGGGAAATCTCTGGGCCTGCTGATTAACTTTAACGTGGTTCACCTGAAAGACGGCATTAAGCGCTTTGTCAACGGCACCGGTTGGCAATAGGGGCCTTTTCGTATGGTCTCTGAGGTTTGCAAAGCGTCGAAGCCAAAGTCAAAAGCAACCACCAAGGACACGAAGGCGCACGAAGGTAAACACGAAGGAACAACCCGTGAGTTGGAATCGAAACCTTCGTGGTTGTTCGTGATCCTTCGTGTCCTTTGTGGTTGCTTTTGACTTCGCCGGCGATCTCCCGTCACGCTCTGGCTCAGAAAAGCGTCAAGAAAACCGGCGCTGGCGCTTCCAGCCCCGCATCCGGTACAATTCGATGCTCATGGCATCTAGCCAGCGATGTTAGTTTTCGTGCCGTTTTAATGCGCTCGCTGAAGCAGCCGTCCTGCTTCGAGCCCCGCAGGCGCACAGCAGTCATCCATAAAATTCCAACGCAATTCTTTGGAGGTCTAAGGACTTGACTCTTCTGACAAGCCATCTCATTTCACCGCACGGCGGAGAACTGGTGCAACTGCTCGCGCCACCCCAGCGGGCCGACGAATTGAAAGCTCACTCCCGCGAGTGGCCTTCCTGGGACCTGACCCCGCGCCAGATCTGCGATCTGGAGCTGCTGCTCAGCGGCGGATTCTCTCCCCTGCGCGGCTTTCTGACTCAAGCCGATTATGAGAGCGTGTGCCACAGCATGCGCCTCGCTAGCGGCACGCTGTGGCCCATCCCGGTGACCCTGGATCTAAAGGAAGAGTTCGCCAAGACGCTTAAGCCAGGCAGCAGCAAGATCGCGCTACGCGACCCCGAAGGCGTGATGCTGGCGGTGCTGCATGTGGAAGAAGTCTGGCAGCCGGACCGCAAGGCGGAGGCCGAGGCGGTGTTCGGTACGATCAGCCCAGCGCATCCCGGCGTGGATTATCTGCTGAACAAAGGAAATTCGTGGTATGTGGGCGGGCGGGTCGAAGGCGTGCAGGCGCCAGCACATTACGACTTCCGCCCGCTGCGGCTCAGTCCGGCTGAGCTGCGAGCCGAGTTCACCCGCTTGGGTTGGCGGAACGTGGTGGCTTTCCAGACCCGCAACCCCATGCATCGCGCGCATCAGGAGTTGACCTTCCGCGCCGCCAAAACGGTGGAAGCCAACCTATTGCTACACCCCTCCGTTGGCATGACCAAACCAGGCGACGTTGACTATTTCACCCGCGTGCGCTGTTATCAGCTGCTGCTCTCGAAATATCCACGAGGGACGGTGAAGCTGTCACTATTGCCATTGGCCATGCGCATGGGCGGGCCGAAAGAAGCGATTTGGCATGCGCTCATCCGCAAGAACCACGGCTGCAGCCATCTGATTGTGGGCCGCGATCACGCCGGGCCGGGCAATGACGTAAACGGCAAGCCGTTCTACGGCCCTTACGAAGCGCAGGAGCTCTTCAAGAAGTATGAATCCGATATCGGCGTGACCATGGTGCCTTTCAGCATGATGGTTTATCTGGAAGATCAGGACCGCTACGTGCCCGATAACGAAGTGCCGCAGGGTGCGCGCGTTCTGAATATTTCCGGGACCCAGTTGCGCCAGCGGCTGAATGAAGGTCGCGAGATTCCCGCGTGGTTCACTTATCCGGAAGTCGTCGCCGAACTGCGGCGCAGCTATCCGCCGAGACACAAGCAGGGTGTGACGGTTTTTTTTACCGGACTTTCGGGCTCGGGCAAGTCCACTATCGCCAACGTGCTGCTCACCAAGTTTTTGGAGGTGGGCGGACGTCCGGTGAGCCTGCTCGATGGCGACATCGTGCGCAAGCATCTTTCTTCGGAGCTCGGATTTTCCAAAGAGCACCGCGACATTAATATCCGGCGGATCGGGTTCGTGGCCTCGGAAATCACCAAGAATGGCGGCATTGCGATCTGCGCGCCCATCGCGCCTTACGACGCCGTGCGCAAATCAGTAAGGGCTCTGGTCGAGCCGGTGGGCGGATTTATTCTGGTTCACGTCTCGACGCCTCTCGAGGTCTGCGAATCCCGCGACCGCAAAGGCCTTTATGCCAAGGCGCGGGCGGGAATCGTGAAGGAGTTCACTGGAATTTCCGACCCGTATGAAGAGCCAAAGGATGCCGAAGTGGTGATTGACACGACAGATCTGACGCCGGAAGAAGCGGCGCAGGAGATCATCCTGCACCTGGAGCGGGAGGGATTCATCGGCGCAAACGGGGAAGCAGTGTAGGAACTTCAAAACGCCACGGATTCACACGGATATTCGCGGATACTTCTTAATTGTTATTGGATCAGCGTTCATCAGCGTGAATCCGCGGTGGGGTTGAAGTTCTCTAAACCCACGGAGCTTTCAGTGTGCGATGGACATTCTGCTCAAAGTCGCGATCGGCCTGGTGGTAGGCACGCTCATCGGCATGACCGGCCTGGGCGGCGGCGTGCTCCTGCTGCCGGTGCTGATCTTTGGCTTGTCGGTGCCTCCGATCATTGCCGTAGGCTCCGACGCCGCGTTCAATTTCATCACCAAAATCGGCTCAGGCTGGATGCACCTGCGCGGAGGTACAGTCCGCCGCAAAGTTGTGCTGGCCTTGGCCGTAGGCAGTATTCCGGGCTCGATTCTGGGTGTCACCTACCTGGTCCACCTTCGCCATGTTTACGGGGTGGGGGTGAACAAGTTCATCACGGTCGCGGTGGGCGTGCTGCTGGTGTGCGTTCCCATCATGCTGTTTTTTCAGAGCCAAATTGAAGAGCATGTGACCAATCGCCCGCCAACTCTGAAGTCCTTTGCCGGTATGTGGATCATTGGTCTGGTGGCAGGGGTGCTGGTAGGCATGACTTCGGTTGGCTCGGGCAGCGTAATTATGCTGCTATTGCTGCTGTTCTATAGTTACCCGCCCAGAGTTATGGTAGGCACTGATATTGTGCACGCCGTCTTGCTCACCGGAGTAACCAGCATGATGCATTTCCGGTATGGAAACGTGGATCTGCGGCTGTTGGTTCCTCTGCTGATAGGCTCTATTCCCGGCGGCCTTCTCGGCTCGCACTTGAGCACGCGCGTTCCCGTGCCCTGGCTGCGTCGCATGTTGTGCGCGTTGCTGCTGGCAACGGGCGTGCGTATGCTTTGGAGTTACGCCGCAATGTAGCTCCGGCGTCTCGCCGGCGGGGAACGAAAAGAAGTCTACGGAGCGCGGGACTTTCGTTCCGCGACTCCACCTGCGGGCCAGAGAATTTCTTGATGAAAGCCGGTTCCCAGTTCTCAGATCTCAGTTTTATCGGTCCATGGACAACTCCTCTCAGGCGGAAATCGTGCAGCGCATTGAAGTGGCGCTGCAGGCGGCGCAGGAAATCTTCCGGCGCTTCACTCCCGGCGAAATTGAAGCCGAGTACAAATCCCGACACGATCCGGTGACTGAAGCCGACCGCGCGCTGGATGCGGCTTTGCGCCAAGAGTTGCTTCGCCAGGGCGAAGGCTGGCTTTCCGAAGAGGGCGTGGATGATCTTTCGCGCCTGCAAAAGCGGCGGGTGTGGATCGTGGATCCGCTGGACGGAACCCGCGAGTTCGTTGCCGGAGTTCCGGAATTTTGCGTTTCGGTAGCGATGGTCGAAGACGGGCAGCCGGTGGCGGGAGGCATCTGCAACCCGGCAACGAATGAGGTCTTCGTGGGCTCTCTGGCGACGGGCGTGACCTACAACCGCGCACCCGCGCACGCCAGCCGGCGCGAAGGCTTGGTGGGCGCGACCATCCTCGCCAGCCGCAGCGAAACCGGGCGCGGGGAATGGAAGCGGTTCAGCGACGCTGGTCTCACGATTCGGCCCCTGGGCTCAGTGGCCTACAAGCTGGCGCGGGTGGCGGCGGGACTCGCCGATGGGACCTTTACTCTGGTCCCCAAACATGAGTGGGACGTCGCCGGCGGCGCCGCGTTGGTAGAAAGCGCCGGTGGCAGAGTGCGCACACTGCGCGGCGAGCCGTTGCGCTGCAACAAGCGTTCCGTGCTGATCTCCGGCCTGGTGGCGTGCGGAGCGGGATTGCTGGAACCGCTGCAGGAAATGATTCGCAGGTGACTCCGCGCGGTCCTCTACGTCCTCTTGGGTGACAGCGGTAACTCGTTCTGGCCCTCCTCCTGCCTTAACATAGGAAATAATCCTTAAATTGACCGGACACCAGTTCATGAAGTCCTCTTCCGCACTCCGCTGGCTGGCGATCGCTGTCGCGCTGACCGTCATGCTCACCGACTGCTCGCGCGATCCCAATGTGCGCAAGCAGAAATATTTCGCCAGCGGACAGCGCTATTTTCAGCAAGGGAAATATCGCGAGGCAGCCATTGAGTTCACCAACGCGCTGCAGTTGGATCCGCAATACGCGCAAGCGCATTATCAGCTGGCGGGCTCCTATTTGAAGTTGCAGCAGTGGCCGGCGGCGTATCAGGAACTTTCGCGCACGCTGGAGTTGCAGCCGGAAAACTATCAGGCGCGCATTGACTTGGCCAATCTGCTCATAGCGGCGAAGCAATTGAAAGATGCACAGGAGCAGACTGGCGTTCTGCTCAAGCAGCGGCCGGAGGATGCCGAGGTCCACCTGGTGGCGGCCAATCTGCTGGCCGCGCAAGAAAATGTGCCGGGAGCGATTCAGGAGGCGCAAAAAGCGGTCGCGCTTGATCCCAAACATGCCGGCTCTTACCTGACCCTGGCGCTGCTGCAGGCGCGCAGCGCCCAACCGGACGCGGCCGAGCCGAACTTCGTCAAAGCGGCTGAACTTGAGCCCAAAGCGGTGGACGCACGCCTTGCCCTGGGCGCTTATTATCAGGCGCGCAGCCGGTATCTGGAGGCGGAACAGCAATTCCGCGCCGCCGTGGCGGCCGATCCCACCAACCTTGCACCGCGTACCGCGCTGGTGCGCCTCTATATGGCCATCGGCGAAAAGCCCCAGGCGGAAGCAGTGCTGCTGCAGGCGAAGCGAGACTTCAGCGACAACTCTGCGGGATATCGCATGCTGGGTGATTTTTATTACGCCACCGGCGATCTCGGCAAAGCGGCGGCGGAATATGCCTCGCTCTACTACGATCATCCATCTGACTCGCAAGTGAAGAAGAATTACATCCAGCTACTGATTCTGCAGAACCGGCTCGATGAGGCGCGCAAGCTGGACGACGAAATTCTTCAAGGTCACGCCAACGATGCGGACGCGCTGATTTATCGCGGGCAAGTTCAGATTCGGCAGGGGCACGCTGCCGATGCGGTGAATACGCTGCAGGCGGCAGTGAAGAGCGATCCGCAAAGCGGGCTGGCGCATTTTCAGCTTGGAGCAGCTCTCGATCAGCAGGGCAATGCGGCGCAGGCCGCGGCGGAGTGGCACGAGGCGGCGCGGTTGCAGCCCGATCTGGTTGAGGTCCAGCGGGCGCTGGCGAATCTCGCCTTGCGCCAGGGAGACATGGCCGCTTTGGAGCAGGCCGCCGGGCAGATCGTGCAATTGCAGCCGGCGTCGGCTGAGGGATACGTGTTGCGGGCGGTGTCGTTCATCAATCGTAAGCAGTTTGCGGCCGCCGAAGCCGACATCCACAAGGCAATTGAAATTGCGCCGCAAAGCGCTGCCGGATATGTACAGCTCGGTAATCTTGAGCTGGCGCAGAAAAAATACGATGAAGCGGAGAAGGCCTATGCGGAAGCACTGGGGCATGATGCCGATTCAGCGGATGCGCTCAGCGGCCTGATGAACGCAGAACTTGCGCAAAAGCATGTAGACCAGGCCATCGCCGCCGCCCGTGCGCAGATTGCCAAATCGCCCAACAACAGCGCGTTTTCCGATCTGCTGGGCACGGCGCTCTTCAACAACAAGAATGACCTCGGCGGCGCTGAGACGGCGTTGCGCAAGTCGCTGGAACTCGACTCTACAAATTCCGACGCGCTGGTCAAGCTGGGCCAAGTGCTTAAGGCCAGGGGATCGGTGGATGAAGCCATCGCGCTCTATCAACATTTCTTGCAGGAAAATCCACGGGCAACGAATTTCTACATCCTCACCGGCGAACTTTACGAAACCAAACAAGATTGGCCGCACGCGCGGCAGATGTACCAGAAAGCGCTTGACCTCAGCCCTGACAATGCCTTGGCCGCAAACAATCTGGCGTCGGTGTTGCTGAAGCAGGGCGGAAATCTTGATGCCGCGATGTCGCTGGCGCAAACTGCCCGGCGCGGCATGCCGGACTCGCCCGATGCGGCCGACACGCTGGGCTGGGTGTATTACCAGAAGGGTCTGTACCCATCCGCGATCGACCTTTTCGAGCAGGCTTTGAGCCTGGCGGGTAATAACAGGAATTTCGACGCGGTCACCACGCACTACCACCTCGGGTTGGCCTACCAGAAGTCTGGGAAAAATGCGCTGGCCCGCCAGCAGTTTGAACACGTGCTGAGCGTTGATCCCAATTATGCAGACGCAGGTGACGTGAAGAAACAGTTGGCGCAGTTACGGTATGCCCGGACAAATTCAACCCCCTCGCTGGTGCACGCGGATGAACGCTGACGCCAAGCCGTAGAAAATAAAAGGCAACCAGATTTGCGCGCAGCGGGCGGCATAAATCTGCCCGGTCGCGAAGCCACAACCGTCGCTAAGTCCTGTGTTTTCAGCCGGGCAAAATGGGCCTGAAAGAGCGATAGCCGGTAGCTAATTGCCGGGGCGAAGAAAACGTTCGCAATTGCCCCAGGATCGTTTTCTGCCGTTTTGGTACCTTTGAGTGGTTCCGGGTAAAGATCGCCTGTCCTAGGGCCTTGTAGCGCGTTTACGGGGTATTCTGGAGAGGCCTCGAGAGCTGCCGGCAGCCCCACGTTTTCACAGGACTAGCAGCAGCAGCTTATAACTGCCAGTAATATCCTCCCTAGCCTGCTCATTCCACTACGCTTGTGATACCTTTCCTGCGTGGCCCCCAAAAAACGCATTGCCGTCCTGGCCGGGGATGGCATTGGCAAGGAAGTGATTCCGGCAGCCGTCAAGGTGATTGCCGCTTCCAGCGCCCCGGCGGAGCTGTCTCATTTCGATTGGGGTGCCGAGCGCTATCTGGCCGACGGCATGACCGTTCCGCCCGACGGTTTCAACCTGCTGGCGCGCGAGTTTGATGCCATTTTGCTGGGCGCGTTCGGCGATCCGCGCGTACCTTCCAATATCCATGCCAAAGACATTTTGCTGGGCATGCGCTTCAAGATGGACCTTTACGCCAACGTTCGCCCGGTCCGCCTGCTGGACGCTCCGCTTTGCCCGCTCAAGGGGGTTGAGCCGCAAGACGTTGACTTCGTGGTGATCCGCGAAAACACCGAAGGCGTCTACGTGGACGCCGGCGGTTGCTTCAAGCAGGGAACGCCGGACGAAGTCGCGGTGCAGGAAGACATCAACACCCGCAAGGGCGTAGAACGAATCATTCGTTATGCGTTCGAATATTGCGAGCGCCACACCAAGGCCGAGGGCTCGCCGGGCCGCCGCGTGCTCATGTGCGACAAGTCCAACGTCCTCACCTACGCGCATGGCCTCTGGCAGCGCGTGTTCAAGGAAGTGGCGCGGGAGTATCCGCAGATCAAGGCTGAACACATGTATGTTGACGCGCTTTGCCTGCAGATGGTGCGGGATCCGCGGGGGCTCGACGTAATTGTCACCAACAACATGTTCGGCGACATCATCACCGATCTCGCGGCTGGGTTGCAGGGCGGCTTGGGTATGGCGGCCAGCGGAAATATTCATCCTGGAAAAACTTCGATGTTTGAGCCGGTGCATGGTTCAGCGCCGGCGATTGCGGGAAAGAACATCGCCAATCCCTTTGGCGCGATTCTGACTGCGGCCATGATGCTGGCGCATTTGGGGCTGACGGCGGAGGCGGAGAAAATCGAAGCGGCGGTGCTCGAAGCCGTGCGCCAGAAAAAGACTACCGCTGATGTGGGCGGGGAACTTGGGACAGTCGAGGCAGGCGAATGGGTGGCGGAGAGGGTGAGATCTTCAGATGAATAGATTTTCGGCGTGGATCGTCCGCGGATTGCTGGGCCTGGTGCTGCTGCTTACGGCGGCGAAACCCGCTTTTTCGCAGCTGGATCCTCTCGCGGGCAGGACCCCTACCGTCATCCTCGCTGACTCACGACAGGCTGCGGGCGAGGGCGCCCGCGCCACACAAGCTCCGGCCGAGAAGAAAGTTTCACCGCAAGAGGCTGAGGAACTCTTTCGCTCAATTGATGAAATCCTGAAATTTTCCAGCAAAGATACCGACCTGCCCATCAAAGAACGGGTCAAGCGGCGCATGATTGACCGCGATGAAGTCGTGGCCTATCTGACCAAGCACATGAACGAAGACGAGGATTCCAAGCGTCTGCAGCGTTCGGCCCTGGTGCTGAAAAAGTTCGGGCTGCTGCCGCGCGACTTTGATTTGCCGAAGTTTCTGGTGGCTTTGCTCAAGGAGCAAGTTGCGGGTTTTTATGATCCCGAGACCAAGACCGTGAATCTGCTCGATTGGGTTGATGCGGAGCAGCAGAAGCCAGTACTGGCGCACGAGTTGACCCACGCTTTGCAGGACCAGTCCTTCGGCTTGGAGAAGTGGATGAAAGTAGGAGCCGCCGATCTGGTGGAAAGCAAGAAAGAGCCGACCTCGGACGACATCGAAAACGACGAAATCAGCGCGGCGCGGCAGGCTGTGGTGGAAGGGCAGGCGATGGTCACGCTGATTGACTACATGCTGGCGCCCACCGGCCAAACGCTCTCCACCGCGCCGCAAGTGGCGGATGCGTTGAAGGAAGGCATGCTGACGGGCACCTCGGACTCGGTGGAATTTCGCCGGGCGCCTATTTTTCTGCGCGAAGCCCTCACCTTTCCTTATCGCTATGGCCTGGATTTTGAAACCGCGCTTCTGGCCAAAGGCGGCAAGGAGAAGGCGTTTGCCGGGGCGTTTGCCGACCCGCCGCACACTACGCGGCAGATTATGCAGCCGGAGACTTACCTGACGGGCGAAAAAATTCCGCCCATGCCGCTGCCCGACTTCAAGAAAATCTTCAAGAATTATGATCGCTTCGATATTGGGGCGATGGGCGAATTCGACGTAGCCCTGCTGTTCGATCAGTATGACGGGATGGAGGTGTCGCACCGGATGTATCCGCATTGGCGGGGCGGGTATTACTATGCGGCGCGGCCGAAAGGCGAGCCGGATGCACCCTTGGCACTGCTGTACGTTTCGCGCTGGTCCAGCGCGGACATAGCGGCGGAGTTCGCTGCCATTTATGCGCAATCGCTGAGTCAGCGCTACCTGCGGGCGCGGGAGGCGGTGGCGGATGGGGCCAAAACCCCGGATTTAGCTGCTTTGCACACGCTCTCGGGGGAGCACACCTGGTTCACCGAAGAGGGGCCGGTGGTGATTGAAGTGAACGGGGATACCGTGATGGTGAGTGAAAGCCTCGATCCGCTGGCGAGTGAAGAAGCAGAGAAGGAGCTATTTTCCGCGGCTGTGAAGTGAGTGTGATAAAATTTTTGTTGTAATACATGTCATACATGAGTTGCTTTCGATGCTGACCTTGCGGTTGTCTCCACAGTTGGAATCAAGGCTGAACCGACTGGCCAAGCGCACAGGACGCCCCAAGTC
>Ga0335078_10000802_pt1 | contig 47952 bp, 32 predicted proteins | sample Lox_Sample_32_FD_206711 | JGI IMG/M metagenome (GOLD analysis project Ga0335078, IMG submission 206711) | Soil microbial communities from Loxahatchee National Wildlife Refuge, Florida, United States - Lox_Sample_3.2 | ecosystem: Environmental > Terrestrial > Soil > Wetlands | place: USA... | reverse complement strand
CCTTCACCCGCATCGGCAAGGTCATGGCGCTTGCCGAGCGCGGCCTTCCGCTCGTTCCGGTGTTCATCAACGCCTATCACCCGCCGCTCCCGAGTGCCGCCCGCTGTTATGCGCTGGGCCAGGCGATGCGCGCGTTCTTTACGGCGCGCCCCGAGCGGGTGGTGCTCTACGGGTCGGGCGGGCTTTCTCATTGCCCGGTAGGGCCACGCGCGGGTTGGGTCGACGAGCCGCTGGACCGCTGGGTCCTCGAGCGCATTGCGCGCGGCGAGGGCGCGCAACTCAAGAACCTCTTCACGTTCGATTCCGATACGCTGCGGAGCGGAACGGGCGAGATCCGCAGCTGGGTCACGGTCGCCGGCGCCTTCGACGACGCCAAGGCAACGGTGGTCGACTACATCCCGGCGCGGCACGCGGTAACCGGGCTTGGCTTCGCTTATTGGGATGCCCGATAGGCCGCGTCAGGGTCGCAGGAAATCGCGAACAATCCTGGCGCACTCATCGGGCTTGTCGGTCTGCGCCTGGTGTCCCGCGCCGGCGATCCAGTGGAACTTGCAGTCCGGCAAGCGCTTCTCGATCTCGCGTCCGGTCTCGGGCAGCGCGAACGTGTCGCTGTCGCCCCAGATGAAAATCGTCGGGATCGCTTGCGTTAGCGCCGGCATGCTCTTCGTCATGTCGCTCTGAAGCGCGAATAGCGGATGGGTGCGCGTCGCGGCGACGGCGCGGCCGAAACTGCGGAACGCTTCAAGCGCGCCGGGACGGGTAGCCGCCGCTTGGCGCTCGTCGATCAGCCGGTCGGTGATCCGCGCGCGATCGATGATGAGCGCCTCGAGAATTCGCCGCATTCCCTCGCGCGAGCCGTCATACTCGCTGAGCGCCTTTCCCGCCTCGGTCGACCTCTGGCGAATGCCGAGCGAGGCCGCGATCGTAAGCGAGGAGACGAGGATGATCTTCTCGACGCGATCGGGGTTGAGGAGCGCATACTGCGCGGCCGCCCAAGCGCCCTGCGAGTTGCCGAACATCGTCACTTTCGGGAGGCACAGCGCGTCGATCACATCGGCGGTGTGCTCGACCCGGCTGAAGAGGCCGTGGGGCGCCGGCGCATGGGGATCCGTCAGTCCGAACCCGCCGATCGAATCGGGCGCGATGACACGAAAATCGTCACCGAGCTTCTCCATGAGGAGCCCTATTCCCGAGGCGCCGGAGGATCCTGCGCCGCCGCCATGAAGCGCTACAATGACCGGCCCGTCGTCACCCACCTCGGAATAATGCGTCCGCACACCGTTCGCCACCACGAAACGCGACCGCAGGCGGCTCGTCATCGGGATCTCCTTCAGTTTCTCTCTGTCAAACGTGTGCCGATCGCGGAATTGCGTCGTGCCGAGGACAGCCCATTCATGTCTAAGACCCCTTCGGCAGAAAACGCTCGGTGTAGAGCTTCGTCATATCGATTGGCTCGGGCAGCAGCTTGAGATCGGCGAACGAGGTGCGCAGCGTCGCAATCGCTTCCGGCTGGAACCGGCCGTCGATCGAGAACCCCGACATGACGCTATCGTATGTGTGGGACACGGCGTTGACCGAAAAGCCGGTTGCCGCTGCGGCCACGCCAACGGACTCGGCCCTGTGAGTCTTCATGTAGGCGACCGACTCATACCAGCCTTTGAGGAAACGGCGAACGGCATCCGGGTTGCTTTCTATCACCCGGTTGCTGGCGAAAATCGTGAACAGCTCGATCGTATCGAGGTATGCCGAGCACTCGATCAGGAGCCGGCCTTGATGCCGCTCTTCGAGTTCGAAACCGGTAGGTGGTCCGCCGACATCGGCGTCGATCTGGCCGACCTTGAGCGCGGCAAAGACCGCCGTGGGCGAGCCGCCGATCGCGACCGCAACCGCGCGCTCGTCGCCGGTCCAGCCCTTCGCTTTGTTCAGCGCATCGACGATCCACTGGGTGAGCGATCCGGCCGTGGTAATGCCGATTTTCTTGCCCTTGAGCGCGTCGACGCCGCTGCCGATGAATTGAGGGCCGACGACGATCGCCATGAAGGCCGGCGAATGCGTTATGGATGCCACCGCAATCTCGGGCACCCCCTTGGCGACAAGGACCATCTCCGGCCCGGAGCTCAGCGAGATGTCGACAGCGCCCGCGACGACGGCCTGCGCCATCTTGGCTCCGCCCGCGAAATTGATCTCCTCGATCTCGAGGCCGTTCTTCTCGAAGATGCCCGCCTTCAATCCGACATCGAGCGGCACATAGCCGAACACTTCGGCCACGGCCTTGCCGACGCGCAATTTATCGGCAGCTCTTGCGGGGCGGCTGGCGATCGCCGAAAGCGAGCCCGCGAGTCCACAGATCGCCGTGCGCCGCGTCATATGAAGTGGCATCGTCGTCGCTCACGAAAGCCCAAGGAGGCGCTCAGCATTGCCGTGCGCGATCTTCTCGCGGTCGGCATCGCTGAGGCTTAGCGCTTGCCAGAATTCCATGCCGGTCCGATTGGCTTCGTAGGGCCAGTCGATCGCCCAGAGAATGCGATCGGCGCCCAAGGCAAGGAGCGTGCATAGGAAAGCCGGCTCGTACCAATTGCCGCTCGTCGTCACGTAAAGGTGATCGCGGATGTAGCCGAGCGGAGTCTTCTTGAGGCCTCGGCGACGCGCCGCCTCCAACGTGTGGTCGTTCATGCGATGCATCGCGAAGGGCAAGCCCTCGCCGAGATGTCCCATGATCATCTGTAGCTTCGGGAACGCGTCGAACACGCCCGCAAAGAGGATGCGCAGAAAATGGACGCTTGTGTCGACGGCAAACCCCCATCCGGGACGGGCGATCACGTCCTCGAACCCCGTGAAATATGCCTTCAGCGCGTCCGGATGCGGCAAGGCGGGGTGAAGGTAGATCGGCACGCCAAGCTGTTCCGCGCGCGCAAAGATCGGCCAAAACCCCTCGTCGTCCAAAAACCGCCCCGCGCTGTGGCCGTGAATCATCGCGCCGACCATGCCGAGATCCTTGACGCATCGTTCAAGTTCGGCGGCGGCGGCGAGTGGCTCCGTCATCGGCAGCGCGGCGAAGCCCGCGAAGCGTTTCGGATGCGCCCGCATCGCGCCGGCGAGACGATCGTTCAGATGGCTTGCCATGCTGATCGCTTCAGTCGGCGCAAGGCCGTGTGCGACCGGTGCGTTGAATGACAGGATTTGGACATCGACGCCGCTCGCATCCATGTGCTGGAGGCGCGATTCGCCTAGGTCGTCGAGCTCCTTCGCGATGTCGTGCCCAAGCCGCTCGCTCCGGCTGACGATGTAGAAACTGCGTCCCTCGTTGACGGACAGCTTCTGACGGTAGAGCGGGTCCGAGAAATGCTCTTCGATGGCGATGATGCGCATGGGGGACGGCGGTGCGGACCAGTCACGCCGCCTGAAGCGGGCGGTAGTGATTGCCCTTCGAGACCGGCGCGAGCCCGGCCGCGATGCGTATCCATCCCCGCGCCTCATCGTCGCTTGCGAACACCTCGCCATCCGTGGTGCCCGCGAACAAAGTGAAGCCGCCGGCATAATCTGCGAGGCTCATGGCCTCGATGTTGGCGCGCCCGTCCTCAGGGAGGCCGCGGCTTGCCTCCGTCCAGGTCCTCCCCCGGTCGTGTGTTTTCATGATCGTACCCTCCGCGCGCCGCGTCTTTCGCCATTCGCCGGGATTGGCGCGCGCGCCCGCCACGAACATCGTGTCGCCGTCCGACGGCGAGACGATGAGGTGATCGGGATATCCAATGCGGAAATTGTTATCGACGATGAGGGCCCACGTCTCGCCGGCATCGTGACTCCGATAGAGGCCCATACCAGTGGTCATATAGAGCTCGGCCGAGCTCGACGGGTGAACCACGATTTGATGGATGTCGCGATAAGTCCAATCCGTCGGCTTCGAATAGTCATCGAGCACGCGCCACGTGGCGCCGCCGTTCGTCGTCTTCAACAGATCACCCTGCTCGACGCCGGCGTAGATGACGTCGGGCGCGCGCGGGTCGATCGTTATCGTTTTCACGTGCGCCTGATGCGGCGGACTTGGAAAAGACCAGTTCTCGCGTCCCTGCGTCTCCTTGACGTCGGGCTGCTCAACCCACGTCAGGCCGTAATCGTCACTGCGAAACATCGAGGCGGGCTCTGTCCCGGCATAGAGCGCGACCTTGTCGCCGCGATGGGCATAGCCGAGGGAGAACACGTGGTCGACGGAAATGCCGTTGGACCGCGGCTCCCACGTCTCGCCGCCATCGGGGCTGAAATAGAGGCCGCCACTATGCATGCCGGCGAAGATGCCGCCGCGTCGCGGCTCGATCATCAGCGAGCTGCAATGCTGGCCCTCGAGCCGGCTCCCGCGGCCGGTCCACGCGCCAGGACCTGCGCGCTCCACCACGCTGATGCCGCGCAATGTCGCAACGAGAAGCCGTGTCGGTGGCAAATTGCCATGGTTGAGGTTCTGGCCGTTCGGCGACAAGCATGCAAGCATGGCGACCTCCTCTACTTTCCGGCGAGTGGCGCACCCCCAAAATTGCTCACGGCAACGCCCGTGCCTCGCTCCATGTCCCAACGCGCCATAACGACGTTGTTCTCGCCGACACCGCGCTGCGGTACTGCACCAAAATCATAAGGGCCGTCGGCTCCGACCCAGCCCTTTAAACTTGCAAGGTAGTCGCGGAGCCGCGCGGGCGAAACGCCGGGGCCGAGCTTCCTCAGCGCATCGACGACGAGCATGCCCGGATCCCAGGCGCTGATCGCGATCATATCCGGCTTGGAGTTCGCCGCCGCGAGAGCGTGGGTGAGCGCTTGGAGCGCCGCGGTCGTCGCTTGGTCGGTCGATGCGCCATTCGCATAATATGGGACGGCGGGGAAGATCAGCTGCGGCGGCAGCATGGCTGCATACTGCTTGAAGAATGCCTCGGTGAGATTTCCCGGCGAGGTGACTGTCGGCAAATCGAGGCCGAGGTCGCGGGCGCTGCGGAACAGCATGCCCGCGGGCGACCCGGTCGCCCACGCGACAAGCGCGGCGGGATTGGCGCCCTTGATCGCGGCTATCTGGGCCGCCGCGCTGACATCGCCCGGAGAGAAATGCTCCCGTGCAACGAGCTCGAGGGATTTGTTCTCAGGCCGCGCCAAGGCGGCTTGCAGCGCCTTCTCGGCCCCTTGCCCACCCGCGTCGGTCGAGAAGATCGAGGCGATGCGCGTGAGCCCGCGCTCCCGGAAATACCGCACCGAGACTGCGAGCTGCGCTTCGTAGGACATGAGCGTGAAGAACTCGTAACTACCGGGAACCACGTTCCCACCATTGGCGAGGCAGTAAAGTACCGGGCCATCGCGCGCGACGAGCGGAGCCACGGCGGCGCACGACGCCGGCCCCGATGAGCCGAGGATTACGGGCACATTCTTCGCAATGATGTCTTGTCCAAGCTGCACCGCAGTCTGCGCGCTCGACTGGTCGTCGGCGATGACAAACGTCATGGGCCGCCCGGCGATACCGCCGGTCCCGTTCACATAGTTTTCGAGCGCCTTCAAAGCGCGCTGCTGCGTCGAGCCGACAAAAGCGATGTTGCCGGTGAGCGACAGGATGACATTGATCTCATAGGGTTCGGCGGCGCGGGCGGGCGCGATGGAAGCGGTGATTGCTGCAGCAAAGAGCGCCAGAGCCGATCGCCCGCCCCGAAAGGATAAACCCCATTCTGCCATAACCGAAACGCTAGGCGCGGCCATTTCCCCTGTCAATGGCCTGCTCGACAATTTTTGTGAAGCGTTATACAGTACATAACAATGCGTGTTTCCGATTTCATCGATCTCGAGACCGGTACTCTGAGCAGAGAAATCTTCTCGAGCGAGGAGATTTTCCGTCGCGAGCTCGAGCGCGTGTTCTTGCCGGCTTGGAGCTTCGTCGGTCATACGAGTCAGCTCCAGCGGACTGGCGACTTTTTTCTTTCACGCGTCGGTACCGAGCCGGTGATCGTTACGCGGGACCAAACGAGCACCGTCAACGTATTGCTGAACAGCTGTCGGCATCGCGGCATGCCGCCTTGCCGCTACGACATCGGCAACGCCACGGGTTTCGTCTGTTCCTATCATGGCTGGTCTTATGCGCTTGATGGCGCGCTCACAGGCGTACCGAAATTCAACGAGCGCTATCGGGGACGGCTTGAGCGAGGCAATTGGGGTCTCGCGCGGGCGCGGGTCGCCGTGTTTTACGGCTCCATCTGGGCGACGTTCGACGAGCGTGCTCCGTCCTTCGAGGACTACCTAGGCACAGACATGCAGTTCTATCTGCGCGCATTGCTGCAGGGACCCGATGGCGAAGATGACGGTTACGAGGCGATTGGCGGAATCGTCAAGTGGCAGGTTCCGTGCAACTGGAAGTTCGGGGCCGAAAATTTCGCCGGCGACCACTACCACGGTTACAGCCATATTTCGGTCGAGCGCCTTTCGATCGGCCTCAGCGGCAAGTCTTCGCGACACAATTTCGCCGCCGTAAAAACGCCTCGCCAGGCAATGAGCGTGGCCGACCCAAACCGGGGGCACACCATTCGCGCCAGTATCTATCAGGCGATCGGTGCATATGATCCACAGGCGGGCGCGCCCGACGAGGTGAACGACTACTATCGCAGATGCCATGAGATCCGGCAGCGCCGCTTGGGCGACAAATCGCGCCTCATGATTCATGGCGGCGTGATTTTCCCTAACACGCATTTCAATAGTGCCGGGCGCACGACCATCGGTGTCTGGCTTCCGCTAGGCGCGGCACGGACCGAGGTTTGGCGATGGCTGTTCGTGCCGCGGAATGCGCCCGACATCGTGAAGGACACGCTCCGCGAATATTACCTTCGTTATGCGGGTCCGGCGGGCATGGTCGAGCAGGACGACATGGAGAATTGGACCGCGGCGCAGCGCGGCGCAGAAGGTATGGTCGCGCGAAGGTACCCTTTCAATTATCAGCTCGCCATGGGCCTCGAGCGGCGCGCGCGTCCCGACGAATGGCTCGGCGAGGGTGTTACCATTACCGAGGACGTGGCGGAGCATAACCAACGCGCGTTCTACGCCCATTGGGCGAGCATGATCGCGGCGGAACCATGACGGGAAGCGATCACGCGCTCGATGCGCTTCTCATCGAAGCGGAGGTGGAGCGATTTTTCAGCGCCGAGGCGGAGCTCCTCGACGAGCGCCGCTTCGAGGAGTGGCTCGAACTACTGCACCCCGACATTCGCTATTGGATGCCGATGGCGCGCAATGTCCGCTTCGACATGCCCGAACTCGAATATACCCGTGCCGGGCACGAAGCGAACTGGTTCGATGAGGGCAAGGACAGTCTGGTGAAGCGTGTACAGCAGATCGCCGGCGGCGATCACTGGGCCGAGGAGCCGCGCTCGCGAACAACGCATCTCGTTGCGAACGTACGGCTCGACAAGATCGAAGGCCGAGACATTACCGCCAAAAGCCGCTTCGTGGTTTCCGCCTTTCGGCTCGAGCACGATTTCGATCTTTTCATTGGCAAGCGGCTCGACGTGCTTCGCCGCGAGCAGGACGGGTTGAAAATTCTGCGGCGCACAATCTATCTAGATCAAAGCGTTCTGCTGTCGAGGAATCTCACAACCTTCTTCTGAGCCAATGTCACGCACGCGGCGTTCCTCGAAATCGGCTCCCGGCGAGCTGACGGCCGACTTGGATTTCTTGATCCGCGACACGCGTCTTTGCCTGTACAAATACATCGAGAGCCGCATTGCGCGCAGCGGCATGCCCCTCCGGCTCTGGTTTCCCTTGCGTGCGCTCTATGGCAATGAGGGGATTACCCAGCGCGAGCTTGGCCGCATGATGGGCTACGGCGATGCCCATGCCGGCGTGATCGTCAAAGCCATGATGCGGCGCCGCCTCGTCCGCCGCATATCCAGCGTCCAAGATCGGCGCCGCATCAATCTCTATCTCACCCCGGCCGGCCGCAAGATGGCGCGGCTAGCCTTACGCTACATGCGCGAGGTCAACGCCCGGATCATCGCCGGATTGACCTCGAGCGAAGCTCGAAATCTATATACGCTGCTCTCACGGGTCCGCAAAAACATTGCTCCACCGTGATAAGTCAGCTGCGTGCTGCGCAGGGTCCAACCGTTGCATGGGACATCGAACCCTTATTCGCTGGACACGCCGGGGCGTTTAAAATTGCGGTCGAGGTGCCCCTTGCCTTCGAGGTCGCCCTTCTTGAAGAGCCAGCTATAGCCGCCCTGGGGGTTGGTGAGAATCTCCCACGAATTACCGTCGGCGTCCCAGAAGTAGAAGCTATAGGTGCCATGCTGGAGCAGCGGCTTCGAAACCTTCGTGAGCCTCCATTTCTCGGTTTGCTCGACCACGGTTCGGTGCGCCGCGTCGACCTCGTCCTTGGTCGCGACATCGATACCGTTATGGTTGAGGAGGTTCATCTCGCTCGGCCTTTTGCTGTAAACGACAGCGTAAGTGTGGGGGCCGCCGAGCCGGATCAGCAGCGAGATCGGGCTTGTCTGCACCACCTCGAAGCCGAGAAACTCCTCGTAGAACTGGCGCGAGAAGGCCAAATCACGGCTCTCCAGCGTGCCATGCGAGAGAAAGTTGAGCTTGAGCGCGGGTTCGGGCTTCTCGTGCTTTGTCGTCCCGGGCACCCCTTCGGCCATTGACATCGCGATCTCCTCCTCGTGACGGTTGACCGAATTCTCCTGATTTATGGCCCTCAGGTCTAGAGGAGGCCCGTACCGGCCCCCCCTCCTCAACCTTCCGCAAAGTCGGCGTGCGCGCGGCCGCATTCACGCAGGATCAGGGGAGTCGCGTGAAGATGCTGCGTCCCAAGCCGCGTCAATCCGATTTCATCTTGTCCTCGCCGCCATTTTATGACGAGTTTGTGCAAATGAAGGGGGGCATCGCCCATCCCCGACGACGGCGACGCGGGCGCCGACACAGTTGTCATCAGAGGGAGGTGGATATGCACAGGGTCAGATTGGGAGAACGGCTCGCTTGGGCCGTAGCGGCGACGGCGATCGCGGGTGGGCTCCTCACAGGAACGGCCCGGGCCGCCGACGAAAAAGCGATGGTGATGAAGATCTCAATTCCCACCATCAACGACATATTGCATGACTACGCCAAACGGCTTGGCGCCCGGATAGAGAAGGATTCGGGCGGCCGCATCACGGCCGAGGTCTATCCAGCGAGCCAACTCGGTTCGATCCCGCGCCAGATTGAAGGAACGCAATTCGGCTCGATCCAATGCGCGATCGAGCCACCAGAGTTCTTTGCCGGTATTGACGAACGCTTCGAAATCCTCGCTTCGCCCGGCCTTGTCTATTCAATGCCGAATGCGCAACGCGTTGCGGATGATCCAGAGGTGCAAAAGCTGATGTTCAGCCTCGGCGCCAACAAGGGCCTTCACGGCAACGGTCTCTTTGTGGCGCTTCCGTCCTCGGTCATTACCAAGGTGCCGATCCGGCACCTTGACGACTTCAAAGGCAAGAAGATCCGAATTCTCGCGTCCGATTTCCAACAGAAAGCTTTTGAGCGGCTGGGCGTTACACCCGTAGCCATGAGCCTCGGCGACGTCCTGCCAGCGATCCAGCAGGGCGCGATCGATGGTTCGATCGCCGGCATCACGGTCTTTACCAGCATGCACTATGCCGACGCGGCAAAGTACGTCACCGAGATGGGCCAGCCTTACATCTTCCTCATTAGCGAGTTCAGTCAGAAATGGTTCGATGGTCTGCCCAAGGATCTGCAGGCGATCGTCGACAAGGCGGCAATCGAGGAGGCGACGGCAACCACCCGCGTCGCACCCGATTTCTTTGAGAACGCCCGCAAGGACTGGGTCGCGGGCGGCGGCGAGCTCATTAGCCTGCCCCCCGATGAGCAGGCGACGATGCTGAAGACGCTGGCGAGCGTCGCCGAGGACGTGTCATCGCACAAGCCCGATCTTGCCGCGGCCTACAAGATTGTCTCGGACGTTGCCAAACGGACGCGCTAGCTCGGCGCAACAGCGACCTCGCCCACGGCACTGGCTTGCTGCGTCATCGAGCCCGAGGCTTTGGAGCGACCGTGAGCGGCAACGCGGTGCTGTATTTGACCTGCTTGAGCGCGAAGCTGGACTTTATGCTGGCGACGCCTCGCACGCGCGTTAGATGATCCATGAGGAAGCGCTCGTACGCGGCAAGATCGGCGGTGACAACGCGGAGCAAGTAATCGGCGTCGCCCGTCATGAGATAGCACTCCATGACCTCGGGCCTTTCGAGAATTGCCTTCTCGAAACGCTCGAGCGCCTGCTCGACTTGGCGCTCGAGCGTAACGTTGACGAACACGCTGACCGGCAGACCGATCGGAGCAGGGTCGAGCAACGTGACATAGCGGCGGATGACGCCCTGTTCTTCGAGTTCGCGGACGCGGCGCAGACAGGGCGAAGGACTAAGTCCGACCTCTTCGGCGAGTTGGACATTCGGGAGCCGCGCGTTTTCCTGCAGCGCCGCCAGGATCTTTCGATCGATTGCGTCTAGGGCCCGATTGAGCAATTTTTCGCTCATCGTGGTGTCCGAAATGGCGAATAGTTGTGCAAACTATCCCCGGATTGGGCGGTATTTGCAATGACACACCCGCTTGTTCCGCGGTATCGAAGCGCCATGGCCGTCACCGCCCGCCGTCTCCCTACTGATGCCCCCGACCGGCTTACGTTACTGCGCACGCTCGATCGCAAGGTCCTTTGGCTTGCGGCCTGGATGATCCATCACGCCAATCATCTCCGCGAGAACCAGGACGGCCTCAAGGTGGGCGGCCATCAGGCGAGCTGCGCCTCGGCTACGACGCTCATGACCGCGCTCTATTTCCACGTTTTGCGGCCGGAAGACCACGTCGCGGTGAAGCCACATGCGGCTCCCATTCTCCACGCGATCCAATACCTACTTGGCCGTCAGAGCCGAACCGCGCTCGAGAATTTCCGCGCGCTCGGCGGTGCGCAGGCCTATCCGTCGCGCACCAAGGACAAGATCCCGGTCGATTTCTCCACCGGGTCGGTTGGGCTTGGCGTCGGCATCACGCTCTTTGCTTCGCTGGTGCAGGACTACGTGCGTCTCCACGGGCTTGCGCCGCCGGGAGCCACCCCCGGGCGCTTGATCGCCGTCATGGGTGATGCGGAGCTCGACGAGGGCAACGTTTTCGAAGCGCTGCTCGAAGGCTGGAAGCACGACGTACGGAACCTATGGTGGATCATCGACTACAATCGCCAAAGTCTTGACGGCGTCGTCAATGACCGTCTTTTCCAGAAGATTCAGAGTTTTTTCGAAACCGTCGGCTGGCGGGTCGTAACGCTCAAATACGGCAAGCAGCTCGAAGCCGCCTTCGCCGCGCAGGACGGCGAGGCCTTGCGGCAGTGGATCGATGAATGTCCGAACGATCTCTATTCTGCCCTCACCTATCAAGGCGGCGCGGGCTGGCGCGAGCGTCTTCAGGCGGACCTCGGCAACCGTCCCGGCATCATGCGGCTCCTCAGCGGCCATGACGATCCCGCGCTCCATCGCCTCATGACGAACCTCGCGGGCCACGACATGGCATCGCTCATCGAAGCATTCGACGGCGCAAAGTCCGACGTGCCGCATTGCTTCGTCGCCTATACCATCAAAGGGTTCGGCCTGCCGCTCGCCGGCCACAAGGACAACCATGCCGGGCTCATGAACCCGGCACAGATGGCGGGCTACAAGGCCGCGCAGGACATCTCCGACGGTATGGAATGGGACAAATTCACCGGGCTCGACGTGGCGCGCGAAGCGCTCGAATCGTTCCTGGCCACGGTGCCTCTTGCCGCGCAGCGCAGTGTCCCGTCGCGCGCGGCGCCGCCGCTCTCGATGCCAAAGCTTGCGTTGCCGCGTGCTGCGGAGATGTCTACGCAGGAGGGCTTCGGGCGGCTGATGATCGAGATCGCGCGAGCCGGCGGCGACTTCGCGTCACGGGTCGTAACATGCTCGCCCGACGTCACCGTCTCGACCAATCTCGGGGGCTGGGTCAACCAAGTCGGCATCTTTCATGGGACGGCGCATGCCGATGTGTTCCGCGAGCGGCGTTTGCCCTCGGCGCAGCGCTGGACGCTCTCGCCCGAGGGCCGCCATGTCGAACTCGGGATCGCGGAGAACAACCTTTTCCTGCTTCTTGCGGCGCTGGGCCTCTCCGAGGCGACGTTCGGCGCGCGACTCTTGCCTGTGGGAACGCTCTATGATCCTTTCATCGCGCGTGGCCTCGATGCGCTCAATTACGCCTGTTACCAGGACGCGCGCTTCATGCTGGTAGCGACGCCCTCCGGCTTGACGCTTGCGCCCGAAGGCGGCGCGCATCAATCGATCGGCACGCCGCTTATCGGGATGGGCCAGCCCGGCCTCACCTACTTCGAGCCCGCCTTCGTCGACGAGCTGCAGGCCGTCATGGAATGGGCGTTCGATCATATGCAGCAACCGGACGGCGGCTCGGTCTATCTGCGGCTCTCGACGCGCAGTATCGAACAGCCGCGACGGACAATGGACACGAGCCTTATCGACGCCGTGACCGATGGCGGCTATTGGCTGCGCGAGCCGGCACCGGGGAGCGATCTCGCAATCGTTGCGATGGGCGCGGTTCTCCCCGAAGCGATTGCGGCGCTCGCGCGGATCGGCGAAGAGACGGCGCGCGCCGGGCTTCTGGTGGTGACATCGCCTGACCGCCTTCACCGCGACTGGCTCGCGCATGGCGATAGGTCGCATGCAGCAAACCTGCTCGCGCCGATTGCCCGCGACGCGGCACTCGTCACCGTGCTCGACGGCCATCCGCTGACCCTGTCTTGGCTGGGCGCGGTCCGCGGGCACCGCGCGTTACCGCTGGGTGTTTCAAAATTCGGCCAGTCGGGGAATCTGGTCGATCTCTACCGGGTCTACGGCATCGACGCTGATGCGGTCATCGGGCGCGCATTGCCTTCGGCCGGAAGAGAATAGCCTTGGGCAAGCAATCGCCGTCTAAAGACGCGCGAAAGGGAGCAACGCATGGCGTCGAAACGTAGCCTCATGGATTTGCTCGGCGCGCCTTGGACGTCGATGGGTGAAGCGTTCAATCGGCGCGGCGGACGTGGTGAGGCTGAGATCAAGATCCTCACGGCACCGGATGGCCGGCGCGTCGGACTGATTCACCTCAATGGCGAGGGCCGGCCGCATTTCCACACGAAGGCGTCGAGCTTCTTTATCCTCGATGGGACGATGGAGCTTCGCGACCGCATCATCGGACCTGGCACATGGGCGATCGAGCCTTATGGCGCCGTCCACCCGCACACACGGTTTCACGACGTGGTCTACGGCCTCGGCATGGCCGAAGGCGATTTCGGGGTCGGTAACGTCGTCCTCGATCGTATCGAGGACGCGCCGGAATGGGTTGCGCGGGCGGGCCTAAAGCCGGGCGATTTCTCGACGCTCGTTGAAGCCCACTCGGTTCCCTGGCTGCCCTTTGGCGACGGGCTCTCGATCAAGGTATTGCACGTGTTCGACGGGCGAAGCGCTTTCGCCGCCTTGTTCAGAGCTGAGCAGGGCGCGCAGCTATCGCGGCGCCGCTACCTTGGGCCGGCGGATTTTTACGTCCTCGGCGGGCAAATGGAATTCGCCGACGCCACAGCCACCCCCGGCACCTGGGTGCATGAACCAGCCGGCGCGGAGGACGAGGCCGTGACCTTCCGAGTGGCTACCGAGTTCCTCGCCAACATGTACGGCGCAGTCGTCGAATTCGACATAGGGGGCGCCGTCTCGCGCGTCATCGCGGGTTTTGCTCTCCGCGACCTCGCTCATGTCAGGACGGATGGCCAGCCGGACGTGACAAAGCTGAGCCACGCCGACCAACAACGGGCACTCGCGGCCTTCGCGACCGTCTCATCATTGCGACATCGGGAGAGAGTGACGGTCGACGGCTAGCCGCCCGCCGGACAAGCAAGATTCGATGGGGTCGCGTATAGTGATCTTGTCGCCCGCAAGCGTGGGAGGAAGCATTGGCCAGCCTCAAGCTCAGTCTCGCCATCACGAGCAATCCGCGCACCAGGCCCGTCATCGACGGCCGGGTCAAGGCAGAAGGCATCGATTTCACCACGACGGTCCTCGGCGCAGGAGAGATTTTCTGGCGACAATTGAGCTTTGCCGAGTTCGACGTTTCCGAAATGTCGATGTCGGAACTGATGATGATCCGCGCCCGGAACGACGAGCGATTCATGGGCGTGCCCGTATTCACGACGCGACGCTTCTATCACACGGGCATCCTTGTGCGCAGGGACGCCAGGATCGATGGTCCCGGCGACCTTAAGGGCAAGCGCGTCGGTGTGCCGGAATACGTGCAGACATCGGCGTTGTGGAATCGCGGCGTTCTCGAGAACGAGTTCGGCGTCGCGCCCAAGGATGTGACCTTCTTCATGGAGCGGTTGCCGGCCCGTAGCCATGCAGGGGCGATCGGCTTCAAACCGCCGCCGGGCGTCACCATCAACCAGATTCCATCCGAGGAGAACATCGGCTCCATGATGCTTTCTGGCGCACTCGACGCCTGCATATCCTATATCCGCAGCCCCGGCCTCATCGATCGCAGCGATGCGGACCTCGAAGCGCATTCCGAGATCAAGCCGTTGTTTCCCGACCCAACGGTCGAGGGCATCCGCTACTACAAGAAGACCGGCATCTTCCCGATCAATCACGGCATGGTCGTTAAGCGCTCGCTGTTCGAGCAGGAACCGTGGGTCGTGATCAACATTCTCAAAGCGTTCAATGAGGCGAACGACATAGCCGAGCGCGAACGTCGCGAGCATGTCGCCTACCATTTTGAGACCGGACTCGTGCCGCCGGACTATCGCAAGGCGCTCGCGACGCGACTCATCACGCATGGACTCAAGGCGAACCGCGCAACCCTCGAAACGGCGGCAAGATATTCGCATCAGCAAGGCCTCACTCCCCGCGTGGTGGCGATGGAGGACCTGTTCGCGCCGAATGCGTTGGAGTCGTGAAGGGGCGCTCGCCTATTTCAGAGGATAGGCTTCGGTATCGAGCCTCGACATGTCGCGGTAGCCTCCGACGAGCTTCATTCACGCAAAGGACCTGCAACGTTGGAGGACGCCGCGTGGCCGAGCTCAAGTCGCTTGGGCAGCAAAGGACTGGCACATGATCAAAATCTGGGGCGGCAAATCTGTCGCAAACGTGCAAAAGGTCCTCTGGTGCCTCGGCGAAATAGGATTGGAATTCGAATATGCCGGGGCGGTTGGCAGTTTCACATCACCGCCGGATCAGCGCTACCTCGCCAGCAAGGCGCCTGGCTCGGTGCCCGTGATGGACGAGGACGGCTTCATTCTGTGGGAAGGCAATGCCATCGTCCGCTATCTCGCACGGAAATACTCAGCCGGCGTGCTCTGGCCCACCGACGCGCGGCATGCCGCCGACATCGAGCGTTGGATGGATTATCAGCTCAGCACCGTGCGCGAGCACATCCATCCAATTCTTCGCGCCGACCTGACGAAGGAGCAGTTCGAGCATCACGCGCGCAGTCTCGCCGCCGCGCTCGATCCGCTCGAGCCGGCGCTCGCTCATCGGCCCTATCTCGCCGGGGACGATTTTACCGTTGCTGACATCCCGCTCGGCATCAACGTCTATCGCTGGTTCATTCTCGACGTGGACCGGCCGCACGTGCCCAACATCACTGCGTGGTATCAGCGGCTGAGGCAGCGGTCGGCGTTCCGCGCGCACATCATCCCGCCCGGATCGCCGAAGGTTGAACTGAAGGTCGAGTGAGCGCCGCTAGCCGATCACAGCGAGCGACAACGCGCGCTTGCCGAGCCGCTCGCCGCCGCCGGGTGTCACTACCACAGTGTCGCCGATCTGCGCCGAGAGTCCGTCAGCGCCGCGGGCGCGCGGCTTCACGATGAAGGTCATTCCTTCCTGCAGTTCGACGCGGCGGAAGCGCTCGAGATCGTCATCGCCCAGAAGCGCCGGGCTCTCGTCGCCGAGACCGCGCGCGTGCATGATCGGATGGGCCCACCTATAGCGGCCTCGCCCGGCTCGTTCGATCGTGCCGGTATAAACATCCATGAGCGTGCCGAGCGGCGTGCCCGGCGTCATCACCGCGCGCACCGCCTCGAACGCTTCATGCGCGACGCGAAACAGGTCGAGATAGGCATCGCTCGCCGGTCCGACGCTGGCCGGCGCGACCGCCTGCGCCGAGTATCCCGCGTAGCGCGCCTCAATTTCGTTCACCAGCAGGTCGCCGCGCTGCAGAACCCGGCTCGTCGGCACGAACTGGCCATGCCCGACATTGAGACCGGTTCCGAAGATCAGCATCGACGGCTGCTCGCCGTCGTTCGTCAGCAGCGTGTGGACCATTGCACCATAGATGTCGCGCTCGCGCACACCGGGCCTCGCCACTTCGATCATGCGCGCGACCATCGCCTCGATGATGGACGCCGAGCGGCGCATGAGCGCGACCTCCTCGGCGCTCTTCACCGCGCGAGTCTCCTGGATGAGCCGCGTTGCGTCGACGAATTCGGCGTTGGGGAAGGCTTTTTTGATACGCTCCACAGTAGTCCAGGGAACGATGCCGTCGGGCGCGCGGATCAGGCCGGCCAAGCCCGAGATCCCGATCCGCCGCGGCCGCGTCGCACATTCGCCGAGACGCTCGATGGCGTTGTCTGCCCAGTGGTTGCGGCCGTCGCGCACGTCCGCAACCCAGCCCTGCGCGGCCTTCCAGAAAACCGCGCGATTGAAGACATAGGCCGTCACCTCGCCGTCGCGCGGAAAGATCGTGAGCGTCTCGGTGCCGAAGCCGCCGATAGTGGTGATGTAGCGCGAATCCGCCATCATCTGTTCCCACCGACTGACATTCGCCGGAAGGATCAGGACATCGAGGCCCTCGCGGTCCATGCGCTCCCGCACGAGGCGATAGCGCCGGTCACGCTCGCCGACGCTGAGACGCGGGACCGCAACCTCTTCCTGCGTTCCGCTCATTCGGCCGCGGTCGCCCACCAGGTGGGCGCCTGGACGATATTGGTCTTGACGTCGAATGTGCTCTTGAAAGCGTGATTCGTTGCGTCGATCTTCACGTCCCAAGGCAGCCTGCTGTAGAGCACGATGCGCAGGAAATTCTCCTCGCACAACACGCTGTGCGCGATGCCGAGCGGCACGAGTGATAGGTCGCCGGGCGTCATCTTCAAATTCTCCTCGAACTCCGACATGTTGACCGCGTTGCCGCGGAATTGCAGGCCGAATTCCTCACTGCGCAGCGCTCGATGAAACGCGAACTGCTCGCCCGAGGTGTTGTAGACCTCGGCTACGAAATTACGCGACTCGGCGAGTTTCGGCCCCGGACCACGTCGGCCGGTGATCTCGGTGAAGAAGTCGAAGGCGCGGATCTTGGTGACGCCGCTCTTCATCGTGTCGCGCTCGAGGCTGGTTGCACCCACCAGCGCTTCGTAGCTGCGCCGCACCGTGGTGTAATATTCGGGCGTATCGCGCCAGCAAATCATCTTCTCGATGACCTCGCCGCCCTTTGACGGATCGAGCGCGATCTGGCGCTTGGCCCAGTCGGGGCCGCCGTGGCGCGTGACCTCGTACTCGACATGGCTTACCTGCTTGTCGGGCGACATGATGTGGGTCAGCGGCTCATTGAGGCGCACGAACAGGCGTGCGCAATCGGCCGTGCCGCTGCTGCGCTGCGCGATGCCGGCCGGGATATGGAGGATCTCGCCCGGCTTCAGCTCGTAGACGCCGAACTCGGTCTCGATCAGCGAGCGGCCGCTGAACTGGAAAAAGAGCTCGTCGAAATCGATGTTGCGCACGAAGTTGGGCCGCGTGCCGGTGACGTATTCGACGCCGATGCGCTGGTCGCCGTTCTCGAAAATGACGAGCGACTGATTGGGTTCGCTCAGCATGTCGAAGGGCCGGAAGCCGGGCACGTAACGCTTGCCGGTGGCAGTGCCGCGCAGCCCTTCCTTTTGGCGCTTCGACCAGGCGCGCATGTGGGCGGGGCCTGCCTCGAACCAGCCGGTCATGAATTCACGGACATCCGTCATCGTATGATCCTCCTCGTGGCTCCGCCGGGGCGGCCCGGTCAGAGGCTAGGCTTCCAGCCTTCGGCGTCAAGGCTCGCGTTGGCCTTGCGCACGAAGCTGAAATCGAACATCCGCTCGAGTGGTGGGATTTCAGACTTCGGGAGGTTGAGGATCTCAGCGCGTGCCTCGACCTCCGTCTGCTGCACTTGCGGCGGGACCGAACCGTCCTTCGTCAAGGTCTTCACCACATCGTCATAATCGACCTCGGTCGAATGGCGGTCCTCGCCGTTGTGCTTCATCACATTGGCGATCGTCTTGTCGCGGAAGGCGACCATGAAGCGCAGGCCCTTGAGGGTAGCGCGCATGAAGCGGAGCACGACGTCGGGATTTTTCTGGATCAGCGCGTCGCTTGTCGCGACGCCGTTGAAGGGCATGCGGATGTCACTCTTCATCGCGTCTTCGAGCAGATGACCCTTGTTCAGCGCGCCGCTATCCTGGAGCGCCGTCACGTCGAGCGAGGAGAGCACCACTGCCGGCAGCGAGCCGCTTTTCACCGCGGCAAGCCGTGCCGCCTCGCCGAACCCCATTGGCGTGTAGCTGACATCGTTGCCGTTCATGCCGTGCGCCTTGAGGACGAGACGCATCCAGATCTCGAACGTGTCGCCGCGCGTCTGGATTCCGACAGTCTTGCCCTTGAGCTTCTGGATTGTGTCGAGCTCGGGAGAGGTCGTCCAAAGCTGAAACGTCGCCCGGTCCGCTTCGACCATGATGACCTTGACCGCCGCGCCCCTGATGCCCGCGCTCAAGGCGGACGAGGACGACGTGTTGAAGTCCACCGTGCCAGAGATCAGTGCCGGCGTGGCGACGCCGCCGCCGGCTTTGACCACCTCGACGTCGAGCCCCTCGTCCTTGTAATAGCCTTGCTCGATGGCGTTCAAATATGGCGCATAGTTCGACGATTCCGCCGCGATCGTCATTTTCACTTTGTCGAGCGCGACCGCCGGCGCTGCTGCACCAACGATGATCGCGAGCGCCGCGACGGCCGCGGCGTATCCTTGCAAAGCCTTCATGCCCGTCCCCGATCCGTCTTTTTGACCACGCGCCGCTAACGTTAGTTCGATCCTCGACCGAGGGTCAACCGCAGCGCGGTGTGCTAGAGTCCCGCGCAAGGGGAATCTTGCAGATGAGGGGCATGGCATGAGGCTCGAGAACAAGGTCGCCGTCATCACCGGCGCAGGGACCGAATTCGGGAAAGCGATCGCGATCGGCTATGCGAGGGAAGGAGCGAGCCTCTATCTGCACGACTTCGCGGAGAGCGAGCGCAAGCTAGCAGTTGTCGCCAGGGACGTCGGCAGCAGCGGGCACCGCGTCGCAACGGGGCTCTACGATCTCACCCGAGCCGACGAGACCGCGGCTATGGTGAAGGACGTGCTCGAGAAGTTCGGCGTTGTCGACGTCCTGGTCAATACGACGCAGGGCGGTTGGCATGGCAAGTTTTTCGAGTGCCGCGAGCAGGATTGGGACAAGGCGCTCGACCGCGGCCTCAAGGCCTATTTCCTCACGTGCCAGCTCTTTGGCAAGGAGATGGCGCGGCGAGGAAAAGGCGGGAAGATCATCAACGTCACCTCCATCGTCGGCGCCCTGGGCTCGGGACAGGCGGTGCCGTGGGGCTCGGCACGCGGCGGAGTCAACAGCCTGACCGCCGCCGTCGCACAGGCGCTGGGCCCCTATGGCATCAACTGCACGGCGCTGGCGCGCGGCGCGACCGACTCTACGTCGTATAGCGAGGCCGCCAAAGCCGAGCGCCTGCGGCGCCTGCCCAAGGGCAGGCTTGGGCGCGAGGACGACATTGTCGGCCCGGCGATCTTTCTCGCCACGCCGGATTCGGACTGGGTGACCGGCTCGATCGTCTATTGCGACGGCGGCTATGTCACGGCCGCCGCGACCGACGACGAATACCGACCGACCGAATTTCCCTATCGCGGCCCATGACGTCCTTCGGCGTGCTGCTCCACACCCGCCATCTGATCCGCGACGGGCAGACCGCGGATTTCACCGACTTGTGGAAGCAAGCGGCCGACACTGAGGCCGCAGGCTATGACGAGGTCTGGCTCGGCGACAGCATCACGACCTTGGATCGCGCGCGCGGCGACTGCCTGACCTTGATGGCGGCGTTAGCGATGGCGACACGCACGGTCGCCATCGGCACGGTGCCGCTTCTGATGTCGCTGCGCCATCCGGTACCGCTCGCTCACGCGCTCGCGACCATTGATGTGATCTCGAACGGGCGACTGCGCATCGGCGCGAGCCCTGGCCCGGTCGCTCCCTATATCAGCCACCAGTTCGAGGCGTGCGGCGTGCCGGCGGGCGAGAAGGCGGGGCGGCTAAGCGAGAGCATTGAGCTTTGCCGCCGCTTGTGGACCGAGGAACGCGTCACCTATCGTGGGCGGTATTATAGCCTCGACAATGAGGGCATCCTGCCGAAGCCTGTGCAAAAGCCCGCCATCCCGGTATGGCTTGCAACTGGCGCGGGCTCGGAGCGCGCGCTGCGCCGGGTCGCTCGGTTGGCCGATGGCTGGGTCAGCACGGGGCCGACGCCCGACATGTTCCTGGCAAACCGGCAGGCTATCGATCGTTACGCGCAAGAATATGGTCGAAGCCCGGAGGCGCTTGCACCGTCGCTGTTGTTCGCCGCGATCAGAATCGATCGGGACGGCACCCGCGCGCGGGAAGATGGCTGGGCCTGGATGGAGAACTTCTTCAGGCGGCCCAAGGCCCGCCTCGAAGGAACCTATACGCCAATCTTCGGCACCGTCGCCGAGTGCGTATCTGAGGTAATGGCCTATATTCAAGCGGGCATGAGCGGCCTTATCGTGCGGATCGCTTCCGATGATATGGCCGGTCAAACAGAATTGCTCCTAGGTACCGTAAAGCCTTCGCTTGCGGATGCGCTGCGTTAGGCGAACGGAGAGCACTTTCGCCCCTGTGCCGGAGGGTCGGAGCCCCTCAACCGCTAGCGGGCATTACTGAAGACCATGCTTTGCAGCCGGAGTACGGCAACTTAAGATGTTCCCCAGCTGTCACGGACAATTTGAGATGACGCGAACGGCGCGCCGATGAGAATTCCGGTCGGCTTCGACATTCTGCGGCAAACACTGGCGCTGCGTCATTACCGGCTCTACGTCCTCGGCAACATCACCTCGAATCTCGGGATGTGGACGCAGCGCGTCGCGATGGGATGGCTCACCTGGGAACTGACCCATTCGACCACCTGGCTCGGCATCAACGCAATGTGCGAAGCGGGTCCGGCGCTCCTTATCGGCATATTCGCCGGCACAGTGATCGACCGAGTCGACCAGTTCAGGCTGCTGCGCCTCGCGCAAAGCTGGTCGCTGATCTTTTCGGGCGCGCTCGCCATCCTGACCCTCACCAAGGTCATCGATATCTGGATGCTGCAAGGCCTGATGATCATGCGCGGCGTGGTCATTGCCTTCTACCGGCCCGCTCGCATGACCGTGATCTACGGCCTCGTCGGCCGCGAATTCCTGCCGTCCGCCCTGGCGCTCAATTCGATGATCTTCAACACCTCGCGTTTTCTGGGCCCTGCGATCGGTGGCGCGATCATTGCCTCGGCCGGTACCGGTTGGAGCTTCGTATTCGCCTTCTTGCTTTTCACGGTCATGACGTTCGCCTTGCACAACATCCGGCGGGCCGGGCTTTCACTTGAGCCTGTCGCCACGACCCGCCGCTCGATCTGGCACGAGACCGGCGAAGGCCTGCGCTACATTCTTCAACACGACGGCATACGAACCCAGCTCACCTTGCTGGTCGTCACCTCGGTGGTGGCGAAGCCGGTCACGGATCTGTTGCCTGGCTTCGCCGGCGAGGTCTTTCAGCGCGGTTCGACCGGCCTCGCCTTGCTGCTGTCGCTCCACGGCGCGGGCGCGATGGCAGGCGCGGTATGGATGACCTCGCGCGCCAGCCTCATTGGCCTCACACGGATAACCCTGGCGAACATTCTACTGATGGGGCTCGCGCTCCTGCTCTTCGTCTCGACCGGGAATTTCTGGATCGCAAGCCCGCTCGTGTCCTTGGTCGGCTTCGCCTTTATCGTGCAAAGCATCAGCAACCAGACGCTCATCCAGTCCGCGATCGACCCGGCGCTACGCGGCCGCGTCATGAGCATCTACGGCATCGTCTCCCAAGGCGTACCGTCGCTCGGCACCTTGGCCATGGGCGCAATCGCGGCGCATTGGGGCTTGCGGCTGCCGATCGCCGTGGGTGCGGCGCTCTGCATCGCGCTCTGGGGCTGGGGTTGGCGGCTGCGGATCCCATTGGCTGGCGCGCTCGAACGAGAGGCGCGGCCCGCCGCAGCGGATTAGCTCCGGACTGCGCCGAGCCACGTCGTCAACTTATCGCAGGTTACCCATTTGGAAGGGGCCCTGCTCTTCAGGAAGTGCCGGGGCGGCACCACTTCTGTATCGCGTCGGTCGGCATCCGTGTTACAACCTTGGCGCGGCCGCTGGCTCGCGAGGAACGCCCGTGAACATTCGACCGTCCGCCCCAGGGGGATGCCGTGACGGACATCGCGGAATGGCTTCGATACTTGGGTCTCGAACGGTACGCTCGACAGTTTGCTGAGAACCATATTGATCTCGACACTCTGCGAGAGCTGAGCGAAATCGATCTCAAGGATCTGGGCGTCGCATCGCTGGGACATCGGCGGAAACTTCTTGCGGCGATCGTCAAGCTTGATGGCCCCCCCACGGGCCTGGCAAGCGCAGGTGGCGTAGGCTATGCGCTGTCCGTCGCGGAACGGCGGCAGATTTCGGTCCTGGTGGCCGATCTCGCCGGTTCGACGGCATTATCAACACGGCTAGATCCCGAGGACCTGCGCAGCCTTTTACAGGCCTATCACCGCACCTGCGCTGAAGCGATCGAGCGACACGGCGGCCGCGTCGCCCAATTCCAAGGCGACGCGGTGCTCGCCTTCTTCGGCGATGTGCGGGCCGCCGAGGACGATTCCGAGCGTGCTGTTCGCGCCGGCCTGGCGATCGTCGAGTTGGTGGCCGGCCTCGATATTGGAGAGAAGCTGCATTGCCGCGTCGGTATTGCCACCGGCCTGGTCATCACGGCGGCACTCGGCGTCGGCGCGGCACAGCAGCGCAATGCCTTGGGCGAGACGCCCAATCTCGCCGCCCGCATCCAGTCATTGGCGCCGCTCGACACGCTGGTGATCGATTCCGCCACCCAACGAATGATCGCCAACCTCTTCGAGTACCGCGATCTCGGCACGTTCGAGGCCAGAGGCTTTGACGCTCCGGTGCGTCTCTATGCTGTCTTGAAGCCAAGCACGGTTGAGAGTCGCTTTGAGGCGACGCGCGGCGCGAGCCTGACACCGCTTGTCGGCCGCGAGGAGGTGTTGGCGCGCATGCTCGCCGCCTGGGAGGAGGCACGACAAGCTCACGGCCAAATCGTTGTATTGGAGGGTGAGGCGGGAATCGGTAAATCGCGCCTAGCTGCGATCGCGCAGCAGCGGATCGCCCGCGATCCCCATGTGCGGCTTCGCTATTTCTGTTCGCCACATCATCAAGACTCGCCTCTCTACCCGTTTGTCAGCCAGCTCGGCCGCACCGCCGGGTTCGAGCGCGACGACGGTCCAGAGGAGAAAATTACAAAGCTCGAACGCGCGCTCGAACCGTGTGGATCGCGCGAGGAGTTGGCGCTTATTGCTGATTTTCTGTCCCTACCGCCTCACGAGAGCTTGCCCAAACTTTCGCTGACGCCGGAAGCACGACGAGCGCGGACCTTGGCGGCGCTCATGCGCCAGCTCGATCTCCTGTCTCTAAGAGCGCCGCTTCTCATGATCTGTGAGGATTTGCAGTGGGCCGATTCCACCTCGCTCGAATTGCTCGAACGCATCGTTGACGCCGTTCCCAACTTGCCTGTGCTGCTCATCGTCACCGTGCGCGGCGAGCTCGCGGCGCGCTGGGTCGACGCCCCGCATGTCGAAGTGCTGAGGCTAGCGGCGCTGAAGCGCGATGACAGCGCGAGATTGGTCAAGTCCTTGGCTGGCAGTGCGCTCAGCCCGGAGATCGTCGACGACATCGTCGAACGGACGGATGGCGTGCCGCTCTTCCTGGAGGAGGTGACGCGGGCGGTGATCGAGAGCGGCCCACGTGGCGAGCCACTGCAGGCGCTCGTGGCGCGCATTCCACCAGCGCCTTCGAGGGTACCGCCGGCGCTTCATGCGTCCTTGATGGCGCGGCTAGACAGTCTTGGGCCGGCGAAGGAGATCGCACAGATCGGCGCTGCCATCGCCCGCGAATTCTCATACGAGCTCCTGTCGAAGGTCGCCGACAAAAACGAGGCCGATCTGTCGGCCGGACTCGAGCGCCTCATCAGTGCTGGCCTTTTGACCGAGCGAGGCACGCCACCGAACGCCACATACCTTTTCAAGCACGCGCTGGTCCAGGACGCGGCGTACGGCGCCATGCTGAGAGAGACGAGGCGCGCGCTCCACAGCCGTATCGCCGATGCAATCCCGTCTATCTTCCCGGAGATCGCGAGCGCACAACCGCACCTCGTCGCGCATCATTTGACGGAAGCCGGGACGGCAGATGAAGCCGCGGATTACTGGTTGAAGGCCGCGCAACATGCGCTGTCATGTTCGGCACTCGTCGAAGCGATTGCGCACGTCGAGCGCGGGATCGCGCTCGTCGGTCAGCTGCCCGAGACGGAGCGACGCAACCACCGCGAGCTCGAGCTGCAGCTCGCACTCGGCAAGGCGCTCATCGCAACCAAAGGCTATACCGTCCCGGCGACCATCGCCTGCTTCGCACGCGCGCGGCATCTCTGCGAAATCTTAGGCGATCCACCGCAAGTCGTGTCGGTCCTGCACGGTCAATGGACACAGGCATTGATGCGCAACGAACTTGGGATTGCCCAGGAACGTGCCCGTGAGATCCGCTCGGTTGGAGAAGCACGTAACGACGCATTCTGGAAGTGGATGGGCGACCGGCTTGCGGGCGTTACCTGCTTCCCGCTCGGCGATTTCATCGGCGCCCGCGATCATTTTGAGCGGGGGCTGACGCGCTACGCCGAAGCCCATCGGTCGATTTCCGGCGACAACGAGAGCGGCGTGGTGACGCGGCTGACGTTGGCCGAGGGGCAGATCGTCATCATGACCTATCTGTCTTGGGTATTGCTTTATCTGGGCCGCATCGACGAGGCGCGGCAGTTGCGCGGAGACGCAGTACAGGAGGCGCGCAAGACATCGCTCGTATATCCTCTGGCACATGCACTTAATGGTCTTGTCTTCACCGAACTCACCTTGAACGCGCCACGTTCGGCGCTTGCCTACATTGATGAGCTGTCGGCTCTCACTCAGCAACACCAGATCGCCTATTACGCCGCCATCAAGGACGTGTTTCACGGCTGGTGCCTCGCCAAGCTCGGCGAGCCAAATAACGGAATTCCATTACTCGCCAAGGGACTCTCCAGCTATCGCGCGACAGGCACGGTCGTCTATGTCCCGACCTTCCTGCGGCTATTCGCCGAAGCACATTACTGTGCCGGTGACATCGAGAAGGGGCTCGATCTGATCGAAGAGTCGCTCCAAATGGTCGAAGGAGCAGACGCACGGGTCGACGAGGCGGAGACATATCGCATGCGCGGGATGCTTTTCCTCAAACGTGGCAATCGGAGCGAAGCGGAGAAAAACTTCGAAAGAGCGCTCGCCGTCGCAGGGCGGCAAGAAGCGCGGCTCATCGAGCTGCGTGCCGCGGTCGAACTCGCGCGGCTTTGGCGTGACGCCGGCCGGCACGCCGATGCGAGGCGGCTCGTGGAACCGCTATGCGCCGGGTTTAGGGAGGGACTCGACATTGCCGATCTGAGCGACGCACGCGCTCTGTTGGCGAGGCTTGCGTAGCGACCGAAGCATGAAGTGGGGCCAAGATGGTGACCGCCGAAGCAAGCGTGCCCGCTGACACGTTCGATGTGAACGATCTCAGTGGCAGTACTGGTTTCGCCGCGAGAACGGTCCAGCGCTTACTCGACGATCCACGCTGGCTCTTTGCGCTCTTGCGCTGGCTTTGGCCCATTCCCGCCTTTCGGAACTGGGTGTTCGTCACACGCTACGACGATGTCCAGGAAGTGCTGTCGCACGAACAGGCATTTCCCGTGCCATTCGGGCCGAAGATCGAAGAGCTGAACGGCGGGCCCAATTTCATTCTCGGCATGCCGGATGGCCCGCTCTACCGTCGCTACCAGAAACAGCTCATGCAGGCGTTCCGCTATGAGGATGTAGCGGCAATCGTGGTGCCGGCGTCGGCTCAGGTCGCATCGGAGATCGTTGCATCGAGCGGAGGGAGGCTCGACGCCGTACAAGATCTCATTACACGCGTGCCGATTAGAATTTGCGAAAGCTATTACGGAGTGGAGATTCCGCGCGATAGCGAGATCGCGTTCGGCCAATGGACGATCGCCATGAGCACCTACATGTTCGGCGATCCGACCGACAACCCGGGCTATCGCCGAGCCGCGCTCGCCGCCGGGGAGCGGGTCCGTCCGTTGGTTGATGCTGCGATAGCCGCCACGAAGAGCAGCAGCGTGGCGGCGAACACCGTGCTGTCCCGGCTGATCGCGATGCAGGCGCAGGGCGAAGAGGGCCTCGATGATGTCACGATTCGCGCGTACATCATTGGCCTCATCGCCGGGTTCGTGCCTACCAACACCATGGCGGCGGGACATATGCTGGAGATGCTCCTGCGCCGGCCGGACTTCATGACGGCAACGCGGGCGGCGGCTCTCGCCGGGGATGACCAGCTCCTAGAGCGCTGTCTCTTCGAGGCGATGCGATTCATGCCGCTCAATCCGGGGCCATTCCGCGCCTGCGCCAGCGACTACACGATCGCGGCCGGGACGCTCCGGCAAAGGAAGGTGCGCGCCGGAGCAAAACTTCTCGCGAGCACGCAATCGGCGATGTTCGATGGGCGGCGGATCACGAAACCGAACGCGTTCGATCCCGATCGAAAGCGCAGCGACTATATGTTGTTTGGCTATGGCCTGCATTGGTGCATCGGCGCATTCGTCGCCGCCGCGCAAATCACGCAAACGCTGAAGCCGCTGCTGGTGCGCCCGAATTTGCGCCGAGTACCTGGGAAGGATGGCGAGCTCCAACGGATCGGCCCATTCCCTGCGCATCTCGTCGTCGAGTTTGACTTGTAGGGAGGACGCGATGCCGCACGCGCTCGTCACGCTCGCCATCCCGTTCGAGGACAAGGACGCCGACAAAGTTGAAGCGGCGCTCGATCGAATGGGGAACCCCGCCACGGTGGTGATCAAAGAACCGCTCGACGCTGACGGAGTCGTTCATTTCATGAGCATCACCGCCGTTCGCGGCGAGAGCGGAAAGAACGCGCATCTCGTGTTCGAGATCAATGCCGACGGAGCGGTGCCCACCGTGATCGCCTCGATCTCGGCGGTGATCGGCGAGCCGATCGGGATGCTGCTCGAAGTTGCGGGTGTGTCGTTGGGGACGCGCACCCTTTACGAGTTCCTCACAGCACATCGCCTCAAGACCGGTCAGGGGATTTTCGATCAACCCGGGATCGATTTCGATGGCACCGCGGGGATGACGGTAAAGCGGATCAAAGAAGAAGCGGGGCTCGCCGCGCGAATCGGCTCGATGGTCGACCGTTTCACGCGCTCACAACACCCCTCCGCGATGGCAATCCTCGAAGCCGTACGCCGCGAGCTCTGGAATGATGCAGCTGCGAAGTGGGCCTTCGTACCCGAGGCGACGCCGATGCTCGAGGCCGCGCCATCGGCCTGGAATGCCGTCCTCCCGGTCTCTGTGTCGTTCGTGGTAGCGCTGTTGTGGCCATTCTTGCTCGTCCCGCTGGCCCTCTTCGCGGTGGGCTGGGCGTTTGGCTCATTTGCCACTGCGCTCATCGTGTCTTTCACCGTGCTCGCCGCCGAAATCGGAGCCGCCTATGCGTGGCTTCGCCGGCTCGAGGCGGCCGATGTCCCCGACGACGAGCCGCCGAACGCCACGGCCGTGGCGGCCATTCTGCGGCACGAGAATTTCGCCGTGCAGAACCACATGGCCGCGGTTTCGGTGATGAAGCCTGGGCTGTTCCGCCGATTGACGCTGCGTATCGGGCTGTGGGTCGCAGGTCAACTCGCGCTCCACTTTTCGCGGCCCGGTTTCCTCTCCTCGACGAGCGTCATCCACTTCGCCCGCTGGATGCTGCTGCCAGGCACGAACCAGCTGCTGTTCCGGTCGAACTTCGATGGTACTTGGGAGGCCTACCTCGAGGACTTCATCGAGAAAGCGCAACTCGGAGTGACCGGGATCTGGAGCAACACGGCGGGTTTCCCGAAAACCAGCAACCTGTTTCTAAAGGGTGCCGCGGATGGCGACCGGCTCAGACGATGGACGAGGCGACAGCAGCTTCCATCGTTGTGCTGGTACACCGCGTATCCCAGCCTGACGTTGGATCGTATCCGCACGAATGCGGCGATCCGCGAGGGCGTCGCGTCGGCCGCCACGGAAGCCGACGCGAGGGATTGGCTCGCTTGCTTTGGATCTGCGCCACGGCCGGCGGCGACGATCCAGTTCTCGAGCGTACCTACCCTCGTTCTCGGCGGCTTGTCGCGGTTGCGATACGGCGCGGTAGCATTGCTCCGCCTGAGCGACGAAGTAACGGCAAACAAAAGCTGGTTGTCCAGTATTGACGGCAAGATCAGCTACGGCGACCAACTCGGCGCTCTGAAGGCGCTAGTTGCCGGCTTCTCCGCAAGCGGGCTCAGGAAATTGGGCTTGACCGAGAGCGACATCGTCACATTCCCGGTCAATTTCCAGCAAGGGATGTCCATGCCATCACGGGCGCGGCTCCTCGGCGACACCGGACCCGACGATCCGAGCCGGTGGATCTGGGGCGGCGCAAATGCCTGGCCCGACGCGGTGCTGCTGATCTACGCGGCAGATGCGGCAGATCTCGCCCGAGAACTCGGCGACGAGATCGACCGGCTTGCCGCGTTTGGCGCGAGCGTCCTCCACCAAATTCGCTTCGCGCCGCTGCCCCCTGGCAACGCGCCGACGGTAGAGCCGTTCGGGTTCGTCGACGGAATTTCACAGCCGATCATCCGCGGCACCGTGCGCGCGACGCGCACGCCGAACAGCCACCAACTCGTCGCGCCGGGCGAGTTCATTCTCGGCTATCCGGATAATCTCGGCTACATTCCCTCGACGCCGAGCGTAACGGTGACGCAGGATTCCGGCGAGCTGCTCGACAATATCGGCGGCGACCCAAGCCGCCAGCGTCCCGATTTCGCCGAGCCGCTGCCGAACACCCGGCACGATTTGGGTTGCAACGGGACGTACCTCGTCGTGCGGCAGCTGGAACAGGACGTGGCCGGCTTCAATGCCTTTTTGGACGCGGCAGCACGAGAACATAGCGATGATTCGCGCGTGCCGCGTGCGGGAGGGCCTCTGCTCCGGGAATGGATCGCGGCCAAGATGGTCGGACGCTGGCGCGACGGCACGTCGCTGGTGCGGCACCCGAATGCGCCCGCGTCCTCGGTTGGAAGGGATCCGTCCCCGGACAACGAGTTTCTCTTTGGCGAGGATCCGACCGGCGTGCGATGCCCGTTCGGAGCGCATATTCGGCGCGGAAACCCGCGCGACAGCTTCGAGCCGGGCTCGGCGCAACAGCTCGCCATTACGAACCGGCATCGTATCCTGCGCGTTGGCCGGCGCTACGCTGATGAGGACGGGAAGGAAGGTATCGTCTTTATGTGTCTCAATACCGACATCGAGCGTCAATTCGAGTTTGTGCAGCGCACTTGGGTACTCTCGCCGAGCTTCAGCGGTCTCGAAAACGAGTCCGACCCGCTATTGGGATTTGGGAAGGGAGCCAACGTGATCACAATTCCGACCCCAGGCGGACCACTGCGGCTCAACGGCCTCAAGGACTTCGTCACGGTGCGAGGCGGCGCCTACTTCTTCTTACCGGGAAAAGAAGCGGTCAGATTCCTCGTGCGTCGCTGACACGGCGGTACAGGCGCTTGGAACAGCGGAGAGACGGAGGGATCGGGCCGCTCGGTCTACCTGAAGGTCACCTCGCCATGTATGGCCGGCGCGCCCTTTTGATCGAGCGCCCAAATCGTAGCGCTCTTGCGATCACCGCTCGGCGCAGCGCAAAGGGTAACGGGGCCGGTATCAAACACCACGTGCCGGTTGACCCGCCGGATCGTGGCGATGGACCTATCCGGCGCCTCGGGGCGGCATAGTTCGAGCAAGAGCTGTCCCAGCAGCGACGATTGTACGATCAACCCAGGCGCGCCCTCCTCCTCCATCACATATTTGCGGTCGTAATGGATGCGGTGGCTGTTGAAGCGAAGCGCGGAGTAACGGAAGAGTAGCACCGGATCGGGGTTGATGGTCCGGCGCCAGACCGCTTGCGGCAGCGTCGGCATCGCATCTTGCGCCGGACCTTGCTTGTCGAAGTAGACGAATTCGCGGTCCTCGATCGCCGCGACGCCGCGCGGGCCGGTGGTCTCGCTGCGCTGGACCATGCGCAGGATCGGGGCGTCCGCCGTCCCGGCGACCGTCACCTCCTTGATCTTGGTGGCACGCCTCAATTCGTCACCAATGCGGACATCGCCCGGGAATTCCGTGCGGTCGCCGCCGATGCGGATCATGCCGAAGGGGATGGCTGGCATCCAGGCGCTCTTCGCCGCCTGGCCGTCGGGCCGCATGTTATCGGGCCGGTGCAGGGAGCCGAAGAAGATATCGGCCCAGCCCGGCGGCAAGACATCGCCGGGTTTCGAGGCAGGGCTCGCGATGCCGAAGGTCGCGGCAAGACGCGCGACAGGCCCGGCCGTTACCAGTTCGCTCGCAACCGGGCTCGACGCGCCGACTGCATCCTTCAACGCCGAAAGATCATGGGGCATTTGTTACCTCCACGCTGCTCGCTTGCCGATTGTACGCGCTCCTGCGCATGACCACGAGTCTTCTCCCAACTTCACTGATGTAGATCAAGGCAGCGCTGAGCAACTGATCCCATCCTTTTTCCATCTGCGAGGCTGAGAAGATGAAGCATCTGATCGTCGTCGCCCATCCGAACGAGGCCAGTTTCACGATGTCGCTCGCGCGTACCTACGCGGACGAGCTCGAAAAAATTGGCGATGAGACGCACGTCAGCGACCTTTATCGGCTGGACTTCGACCCTGTCTTGAGCCCGGCCGAATTACCCGGGTCGGCCGCGGGCAGCCCTGTACCCGGCGATGTGCGGCGCGAGCAAGACAATCTGTGCACTGTGGCTGCGATCGCCTTCATCTATCCGTTGTGGTGGGCTTCCATGCCCGCGATCATGAAGGGGTATATCGACCGCGTCTTCTCTTACGGCTTCGCCTACGATTTCAAAGGCGGCGCGATGCGCGGTCTCTTGTCAGGGCGAAAGACCGTCGTCATGACGGTCTCCGCGGCTCCACTCGAAGAAATGCGCAGGAGCGGCGAATGGGACGCCGTGCAGGCGCTGCAAGACGCACATATTTTCCGAACCTGCGGACTCGACTTGGTTGAGCATCTTCATTTCAGCGCCGTGGTGCCGGGATTGAACGAAGATATGGTGCGGCGTCACCTGGATCGCGTACGCGCCTGTGCGCAAGGGCACTTTTCCACTCGGGGGGTCGGACGCTCGTCTCAATCGCCAATCGATCCAATGGCAACTCGGGGATCGCAGTAGTTCCCTTGCATTGGAGCTAGCGGAAGGCCACAAGGAGCGGAGCCCTAAAGGCCGGTCCCGGAACCTCGCTTCGCGAACTGACCTAAGGCTATGCCACCGACGTCTGAATGCGAACTGAAGTTGTCGGTTTCCGTGCGGGACATGCCGAAGGCCCGCTCGGCGCTCCGCACGATGGCGAGAGGCCGGTGGGCGAGGCAGGCGCTGCGGACTACGTATTACGATAGTAAGGACACCAAACTGCGGCACGCCCATCTCGAGTTGAGAGTCCGCAAGCAGGGGCGGCAGTTCATACAGACGGTCAAGAGTAATGACGTAGCGAACGGCGCGGTGTCCGAACGCGGCGAATGGGAGGACCTGATCCAGGGTTCGAAGCCACGCCTCGATGCGCCGCAAAGCGGTGTCCAGGTTCGCGGTCGCGTCGTACCGGAGGATTTGCATCCCCTCTTTTCGACGATCGTGCAACGGTCCGTACTGATGCTATCGCCGCGGCGAGGCACCGAAATCGAAGCGGCAATCGACCGCGGCGAGATTCACTGTAATGGTCGAGACGCCCCCATCAGCGAAATCGAACTCGAACTTAAACGGGGCGAGCGCGAAGCTTTGTGGGATGTGGCATTGCGGCTGCTCGATGCCGTGCCCTGCCGGATCGACGCGTTCAGCAAGAGTGAACGGGGATATCGCCTGGCGCGCGCGGCAGGGATCAAATCAGCGATAGCGCATCCCGGTCCATTTCCATTGCCGCTCGACCCGCAGATGACGCTCGATACCGCCCTTCAGGTTGCAGGCCGTCATCTTTTGGGGACCATTATTCGGAACGAAGCTGCGGCGCTGGAAAACGTGACCGAAGCAATACACCAGATGCGCGTCACCGCCCGACGATTGCGAGCGGTGCTTGCGACGGCGCAGAAAATCATCCCGCAGAAGCAATATCGCTGGGCAAATGAGGAATTAAGGTGGATAGCAAGAGAACTCGGGCCCGCCCGCAATTGGGATGTGTTCGTGGTCGAGTTGCTTGATCCCGTGAATGCCACTCTTTCGGGCCAATCTGATCTGAACATTTTCACAAAGACCGTAGAGCATGAACGCCGGCGCGCCCGTGACCATGTGCGCGAGGTTATTTTGTCGCGCCGATACACGGAGAGCCTGATGCGGCTCTCCCGCTGGTTCGACGCCTCCGGATGGCGCGAGCAATCGGTCGCACCGGACTTGGCGCAACTCATGGCCCCGCTTAGGGACGTCGCCCCCAAGCTGCTATCCCGGCTTCATCGGAAAGCAATGAAACGAGCGAGGCATTTCGCGTCGCTTTCTCCTTCCGACCGGCACAGGCTGCGTATTGCTTTGAAAAAGCTGCGCTACGCGATCGATTTCCTCGCACCACTCTATAAAAAGGGCGATGTCGAAAAGTACCTCGATCGAATGAAACTGCTTCAGGACGATCTGGGGCACGCAAACGATGTGCGATCAGCACAGTCCCTCATCGCAAGCCTTCGCAACACCAGAAATGGTGCGGTCGAACGGGCTGGCGGTCTAGTCCTCGGTTGGCATGACCGGGCGTTGATTGAGGCCGAGCCCATCGTACGTGCGCACGTTCGCAGGTTTTGCCGAAGCAAACCGTTTTGGTAAGCGTTGCCCGCTGTCACAGTTCCGACATCAGCCGCGGCTTTACTGCGCGAACTTTTAGGGTTCCGAACGGTAATCAGCGGGGCTTTTGATGACGACAAAGGCTCGCATCGTCGATCTTCTCGGTGAGGGCGCCCTCACGCTGCCGGCGAAACTGGGCGAGGCGGTGGTTGCGAATGAACGCGCCAAATACGTACTTTCGCTCCTCCAGCTGGCAGCAACTCATGCCGATAATGAAGGGGCGCCGGCGAACTCGCTTCAGCGCGAGCGCCAAGCCTGCGGCATCTCCGATCGGTCTCTCGATGCTGTCGCCACGGAAACCGAAGGCGATGGCAAAGGAAATTATGCTATTCCGCAGACGAAGCGCCTACGGGAGATACTGACCGATTCATTGCAAGCGATGATCGCGCCACTGGCGCTCGCCGAGCGCGCTTCACTCAATGGTGCGACGGATTACGCATCCTACACGCAGCGGCTCACCAGTTTGCAGCCGACCATCGATGCGCTCGCAGACGGCTTTACGACGTCCGAGACGATCTCCTCCTTGACTTCCGGACGCCCCTCATCAGGAGATGGGGTCCATCTGCTGGTCATGGACTTGCATCGTGAGCTCAATGAACTGATCGAGAAGCTCTCGGAAGAGACGATCGCCGGCGCGCATGTGTACCACGTTGGGCCTCAGGACAGGCCTCTCGTCGAGGCATTCATGGTTGGACTGAATAGAACCGCGCCGCTCAAATTTGATCATCCCGGCCTTGCGACCTCAGCCATCCGCACCGGCGAGCAGCTTCTGATTCAAAACGATATCGGCGAGACCACAGCGCACGTCATCGTGATAGCTATCGCCGGTCTTTCGGTATCGTTGACCTACACTGACGTGCATTTGCAGAGACTTCGCTTCCTTCAAGTTGGCCTGGAGAACACTGGCCTCACCTGGAACCAAGTGCAATCGCGGCAGGCCACAGGTCTCGGGAAAGAGGATCTCTTTTACGCAAACACTGGGCGCCTTGAAGCGGCGAGCCCTGAGCAACTCTGTGAGTTCCTCGAGCAGCTGGGATCACGCATCGTCTTTCTGATCGACTGGAATAAGGCTCGGAAGACCTTGGGCCTGATGGTCCCGAACGCCTTGGCGGTTGACCTTCTGAAGTGGGCCGCCGATCACGATCACGGCCATCGCGCCTTCCTGCAGCTTGGCGGCGAACGGCTCATCTACGGTGCATTGGAAAGTGCGGTCCGGACGCCCTTGCGTTACGGCGAGCCGCTCCACGAAATGATCGGAATGGACGCGGCCAGGGATTTTCTCCGGTTTGCGCTTGAGGCGACGGCCACGGGGCTTCGGGACGGCCGATCCGCGATGCTCATAAGCGACCGGATCAAGGTGGAACTGTTCAATCATTTCCGTTCGGCTGAACATCGACTCCTCGCCGATGCGAGCCGTCACGCCTCACTGATCGTTCAGCTGGCACGAGGCCTCGAAGGGATCTTTACGGCTGGCGTAGCAACAGAGCACGATCGTCGAGTCAAAGTGGCCGCGCACGCCAAGGCGCTCGAAAGCGAGGCCGACGAGATCGTCAAGGCAACTCGGTCAACGTCGCAGCGCATTGCCGGCACGGCCGTGTTTTGCCGTACCCTCGAAATCGCCGACGATGCCGCGGATGCGCTCGAGGAAGCATCGTTCCTTGCGGGGCTCCTGGGCGCCGAGGGACCGGCCTTGGCGCCGCCCGGGCCCCTGGCCGAGCTCGCGAGTCTTGCGGCGGCGGCTGGCAGGGCATTTCAGCAGCTCCTCGAGCTAGCGCCACAAATTCATCGCGGTGCACCACGCGATGTGATCAATACGTTCCTGTCGACCATCGAAGAGCTGATCTCACTCGAGCACCGGACAGACGCGAAGGAGAGAGAGGCCCTGACGGTACTTGTTGGCGCGGCAAGCGATTGGCGGCAACTCCACGTACTAGCAGGCGTGGCGCGGCATCTTGAGCAGGCCACCGATGCGTTGCTGCATGCCGGTCTGATGATCAGGGACCATCTTCTGGGCGAGATCATGTTCGCGTAGAAATGAGTGGGACGAAACGCGCATAACTGCCCCTCGCCGCCTCCCGATATTTTCTGCGGGCAATGCCGGTCCTCTTTGCTCTTCGGGACGGCATCGTGGGATGGTGGTAGCATCGGCTGAGCGCGGAACTTAAGGAGACACCTGATGGCAGAGCGAGACACGCCGTTCGCGGCGCCGCTGGTGGATCGGTTGTCGGTGCGCGTTATCGTCGATTCCCGCTATGAGCGCTTCCTTCCGAAGGCGACGCACCCCGCCTGCGCCATCGAGCATGTGGGCGCCGTCGCCGGCAGGCCGATGACGACGCTCGCCTGCGAGTGGGGCCTTTCGCTCCATCTCGAATCCGAGCGCGGCGGCGAGCGGGCACAGTATCTGCTCGATTTCGGCTATACGCCCGAGATCCTGAACCGCAATCTCTCGCTCCTGGATGTCGATCCGGCGCGGCTCAACGGCCTTATCCTGAGCCATGGCCACCGCGACCATTACGGCGGACTTAGCGGCTTCGTCACAACACATCGCCATCACATGCGCGACGATCTCGCGCTCTATGTTGGCGCCGAGGACGTGTTCCGCGAGCGCTGGTTGCGCGAGCCCGGTGCCAACGGGACCATATCCTGGGGTGCGGTCGACGCCATGATGCTCAGGGCCGAGAAGGTGGCCGCAGTCTGCTGCGAGCAGCCGCAAGCCCTCGCTGGACCCTTCACCACGGGCTATATCGAGCGCACCTCGTTCGAGGAGGTGACCGGCGGCACACTGGTCGAGCCTGCGGACCATTTCACCGCGGCCGAGCGCCAGGGCCAACTCATCAAGGACCTGCACCCCGGGGAGCATGCCACCTGCTATCTCGTGCAGGGGCGCGGCCTCGTCGTGATCTCGTCCTGCGGCCATGCGGGGATCGTCAACTCCGTGCGGACGGCGCTCGCTGTGTCGAACGGGCCGAAGCTCCATGCGGTGATCGGTGGCTTCCATCTAGCCGCTTCGAAGCCCGACTACATCGAGCACACGATCGACGAGCTCGAGGCACTCCAGCCGGACGTCGTGGTGCCCATGCATTGCACCGGTGCCGCCTTCATCGCGGCGATGCAGCGGCGCATGCCCGACCGCATCGTCGCCACCAATGTCGGCAGCCGCTTCACATTCGGAGGGTGATGGGTCCGATTACGTCGAGAGTGTGTTTTTGACGAGCGCTAGCGCGGCGCCCCCGTGGCCGCACCGGGGTGCTGCGCGGCGAACACTGGAACGGAATAGTTGAGCCTGGTGTTTGGCGGGAGATGGGCGAACCGCCAAGCGGGTTCGGATACGCCGGCCGGGACGGCGCCCCGGTTGCCGGCGGACGCAATGTTCCCACCGAGCCTGGCGCCCCCAACTCGGCGGCGCAACATTTGATGCCTTACGGCGCCGAGGTTCGCGCCGACGGCCGAGTGCGGTTTCGCCTCTGGGCCCCGAGCCATGAGCGTGTTTTGGTCGCGCTCGATGACAGTGAGAAGCCGGCGGCGCTGCAGCGCCTCAAGGCGGGCTGGCACGAGCTCGTCACCGATCGCGCCAGCCCGGGCTCGCGATATTGCTTCGTGCTGCCCGATGGGTCACGCGTTCCCGATCCGGCATCACGCTATCAGCCGGAGGACGTGCACGGGCCGAGCGAGGTGATCGATCCCACCGCCTACACCTGGCAAGATGCCGCCTGGCGCGGCCGGCCGTGGTACGAAGCCGTCGTCTATGAGCTTCACATCGGCGCCTTCACGCCCGAGGGAAGCTTCCGGGCGGCGATGGATAAGCTCGGACATCTCGCGGCGCTCGGGGTGACGGCAATCGAAATCATGCCGATTGGAGATTTCCCTGGTCGGCGCAATTGGGGTTATGACGGCGCTTTTCCCTATGCACCCGACTCTTCGTACGGTCGTCCCGAAGATTTCAAGGCGCTGATCGACGAGGCGCATGCGCACGGCCTCATGGTCATCCTCGACGTCGTCTACAATCATTTCGGCCCGGAAGGCGCCTATCTTCACGTCATCGCGCCGCAGACCTTCACCGATCGCCGCAGGACTCCCTGGGGTGCCGCGATCAACACCGATGGGCCGGACGCCGCTCCGGTGCGCGAGTTCTTCATCCACAACGCGCTCTACTGGATCGGGGAATTCCATGTGGACGGGCTGCGCCTCGATGCGGTCCACGCCCTTCGCGACCACAGCAACAATCATTTTCTTGCAGAGCTCGCTGAGCGAGTTCGGTCTCCGGCTCTTGGTCGCCAGCTCCACCTCATTCTCGAGAACGAGGAGAACGAGGCAAAATGGCTGCGCCGGGCCTCCGATGGCGCCTCGGTCTTATTTACGGCGCAATGGAACGATGATGTCCATCACGCGCTCCATGTGGCGGCGACGGACGAAAGCTCCGGATATTATGCCGACTATTGCGGCCACACCGAACGGCTCGGCCGCGCGCTTGCCGAGGGGTTCGCATTTCAAGGCGAGGTGATGCCGTTCCGCGCAATGCCGCGCGGCGAGCCAAGTGCCACCCTGCCGCCCACTGCGTTCGTTGCATTTTTGCAAAACCATGATCAGGTCGGCAATCGGGCGTTCGGCGATCGCATCACTGCGATCGCGCCCGAGGCAGCTGTTCGCGCTGTCGCAGCGATTTACCTGCTGCTGCCGCAGATACCAATGCTGTTCATGGGTGAGGAGTGGGCTGCCGCGCAACCCTTTCCGTTCTTCTGCGATTTCAGTGCCGAACTTGCCGAAGCCGTGCGCAACGGACGACGCGAGGAATTCGCCCGCTTTCCCGAATTCCATGATGCGGAGAAACGCAAGCGCATCCCCGATCCCACGTCGGAGACAACCTTCGCCTCCGCGAAGCTCGACTGGGGTGATCTCGCGCGCGAGCCGCACGCGCATTGGCATGCGTGGTATTTGAAGGTGCTTGCGATGCGGCGGGCCGAGGTCATGCCGCGGCTTTCTCGCCTGAAGAAGGGCGGAGAATACGAAGTCGTGGCGTCCGGCGCGGTCATAGTGCGCTGGCGTTTGGACGGCGATGCGGAAGAACTGGTGCTCGAGGCAAATCTCTCGACCGAGCATGTTTACGGCTTCCGTTCAGACGTTGGCCGGACGTTTTGGCAGGAAAACGCGCCCGGTCGCGACGGCGCATTCGCTCCCTTCACGATCCGCTGGTCGATTGCGGGAGAAATTGAGCCGGGTGGAACGAAAGTAGGACCTACAGAATGAGCGGCGATCGTGGTCTCTGCGTCCCGCGCGCGACCTACCGGCTGCAGTTCCACAAGGATTTCGGCTTCGACGCGGCCGCATCCGTGGCGTCCTATCTCGCGCGGCTCGGCATCAGCCATGTCTATGCGTCGCCTTATCTGAAGGCTCGGCCCGGGAGCACGCATGGCTACGATATCGTCGATCACGACGCTCTCAATCCGGAGCTCGGCGGCGCGGAAGCCTTTCTGCGCATGGTCGACGCGTTGCACAGGAACGGGCTAAGCCAGGTCCTCGACTTTGTTCCGAACCACATGGGCGTCGGCGGCGCGGACAATCCACTCTGGCTCAATGTGCTGGAATGGGGGCCGGACTCGGAATATGCCGGCTGGTTCGACATCGATTGGGACCCCGACCGCCGCTATCTTCACGAGAAGGTGTTGGTGCCCTTGCTCGCCGATCAGTACGGGATTGAGCTTGAGCGTGGCAATCTTCGGCTGCAATTCGATACGGATGACGGCAGTTTCGCCGTCTGGGCATACGAAAAGCACAAGCTTCCAATCTCGCCGCTTCATTACCAGCGCATTCTCGGAGACACGCATTCTGATCTTGAGCGGCTTGGAGACGCGTTCGCCGGTTTACCCGAATGGCGGCCTCAGATCGGGCGGCGCGCGAACGAACTCAAGGCAGAGCTCGGGTTACTCGCGCGAACCGATCCGCGGGTGCGGCAAGAGATCGCCGGAGCCGTCGAACGGCTGAATGGCGCGCCCGGCGACCTTTTGAGCTGGGCCGAACTGGACCGCCTCATCGACGCGCAATATTGGCGTGCCGCCCATTTCCGTGTCGCTGCAAGCGATATCAACTATCGCCGATTCTTCAACATAAACGACCTGGCGGGCCTGCGCATGGAGCTGCCAGAGGTCTTCGAGCGCACACACCGGCTCCTGTTCCACCTCGTCGGCGACGGCATCGTCACGGGCGTTCGCATCGACCATATAGATGGGCTGCTCGATCCCAAGGATTATCTGTGTCGGCTGCGGGAGAAGGCGCCGCGCTCGGACTTCTATCTCGTGGTCGAGAAGATCCTCGCCCGAAACGAAGAGCTACATTTGGATTGGCCGGTTCAGGGAACCACCGGTTACGACTTCGCCAATCTCGTGCTCGGCCTCCTGATCGATCCGCGGGGCGAAGAAGCGTTGAGCCTCATCTATTCCGCCTTCACAGGAAGCCGGGCGGATTTCGCCGAAATCGTCCGCGAATCGAAGCTGCGCATCATGCGGCATGAGATGGCGAGCGAGCTCAACGTGCTTACTCGCGACGCCGCGCGTGCCGCACGGCAAAACCCGCGCACCGCCGATTTCACCCGGACCCTCCTGGGGCGCGGGCTTCGCGCGATCGTGGCGTCGTTTCCGGTCTATCGAACTTATCTCGATGCGAGTGGCGACCCAGGCGAAGCCGGACGCCGCAACCTCGATACGGCGATCGCGCTGGCACGACGCTGCGAGACCGACGTCGATTCCAGCGTCTACGACTTCCTCCACAAGCTGCTGTCGGGCGATCTGGTCGCAGCGCCACGCAGCGGATTCAGCCGCAATTCGGTTCTCCGCTGTGCGATGAAATTCCAGCAGTTTAGCGGGCCGGTGATGGCAAAAGGCCTCGAGGACACGGCCTTCTATCGCTACAACCGCTTCGTCGCTCTCAACGAGGTCGGCGGTAACCCCGATGTGTTTGGGATAAGCTTGGCCCACTTCCACGAAGCAAATGGGGTGCGGTTGAAGCATTGGCGCCATGCCATGCTCGGCACCGCAACCCATGACACGAAGCGCGGGGAAGACACGCGGGCGCGGCTTGCCGTGCTCGCGGAACTCGCGGAGGAATGGGGCGAGCGCGTCGACCATTGGAGCCGCCTGGTGCGGAACGCGTGCGCGTCATCAGTCGGCGGGAGGTTGTCGCGCAACGACGAATATTTGTTTTATCAGCTTCTCGTCGGTACCTGGCCCGTGGAGCTTCTCGACGGCGCTAACGGAGATGCGCTGCGATCCTACGCCGCGCGTATCCAGGGCGCGATGCTCAAATCGGTGCGCGAGGCGAAACTCCATTCGAGTTGGGCGGCACCCGATGCAGCCTACGAAGAAGCGACGTCGTCTTTCGTCGCCACGACGTTTGACCCGGTCCGCGCGGCGGATTTTCACGCCGACTTCTTGCCATTTGCCGCGGAGATCGCGCGGCTGGGCGCGCGGAACACGCTGACTCAAACCGTGCTGAAGCTCACTCTGCCGGGCGTGCCCGATCTATATCAGGGAACGGAATTGTGGGATCTCAGCTTGGTCGATCCGGACAATCGCCGAGCAGTCGATTACGAGTTGCGGGCGCGCCTTCTCGAAGAGGTGCAAGGCGAGCTCGCCGTAAATCGCCAAGACGCGATTCAGCGCTACATGTCTTCGTGGCGCGATGGACGCTTCAAGCTTGCCGCCGTTGCGACGTTGCTTGGCTATCGTCGCGATCGCGAGGCGCTCTTCCAGGACAGCGATTATGAGGCTTTGTCGGCCGATGGGCCCAAAGCCGACCACATCTGTTCCTTCTTGCGCACCGCAGGGCAAGACAGGGTGCTGGTGGCCGTTGTGCGCTTTCCGGCTCGATGGGAGGCGGCACCGGATGATCGCCCGACGACGATCGCGTTGGCCAAGCCGTGCCGCTCGAGAGCATGGCGCGACCTTCTTTCTGGCAAAACGCACACCGCCGCAGAATTACACGCGCAGGAGCTGTTCCGTATCCTTCCCGCCGCCGTCCTGGTTCCGGCTTGACGATGACAGCGTTCGTGGCCAGCCGGGCCGCCAATCCGAGGCGTAGGCAACCGTGCTGAGCAGCGCGAGGGGCGATTGCCGCGAAGCAAGCCGAGTATGCTGCGCGACTACCGGCTGATCGGATTCGATCACCGAGTAATAATCCGTCTCCCGCGGAATCGGCGCCGGGTCTGGCCTTTGAAATGACGATGCTGTCACCCCGCGTTTTCAGAGCACGGCATCAGGGAAATTTCTCAAAAATTCAATAGCTTACGTGAGGAACGCAGGCTGACCGGGCGGCGCCATGGCGCGGGAAAAATCCCATAGACTTCTCTCGCACCAAGTCTTCGCGCGAATCGGTTTCCTCGCTTGCCATCACAAGCATGCTTGCGCATGATCGCACACGGTAGTGAAACCGAGACTTCGCGGCGCGCGCGGACAATAGATCGTCGGATTCTTCAATAAATGTGGCTGCCCTGAATATTATGGCGACATCGACGCGCGTCGCGATGGTGATTGGCGTCCTTATCGCTTTCACGCTGCCTCCGGCCGCGTTGGCGCAGAACTATCCCCTCGTGGAGCCCAAGGAATTGCCGGCGGCGCCTCCGCCCGCGCTCACCGTCCCGCCGCCACCCGAGCCCGCGATGAGCGCGGCGCAGCAGAACCAAGTCATCGTCGCAAAGCTCGCGGGCCTCCATCTCATCGACAGCGCCGCGAAGTTCGTACCCGGCGGCATCCGCGCGGCAGGCGTAACGTTCGACGGCCCGCCGCTCCTCGACGTTGCGGAAATCCGCACGGCGCTTGCGGCCTTTCTCGGCAAGCCGCTCACCTTCGGCGGGCTCTCGGACATAACGCGCGTGATCATCGGCTATTACCGCACGCAGGGCCGGCCTTTCGTCGATGTCGTCTTCCCCGAGCAGGATGTCAGCAGCGGGATCGTGCAGGCCGTCGTGACCGAATTTCGGGTCGGCCAGATCAAATTCGAGCACAACGATTGGTTTTCGACCGACCTTCTGCGGCGCGAGGTGAACCTCGCGCCGGGTGATCCGATCGAGACGCGGCGCCTGCAGGCCGATCTCGATCGGCTCAACGAAAATCCCTTCCGCACAGTCGCTGCCGTCGCCGAAAAGAGCGACACGCCCGGCGACACCGATCTCGTGTTCAACGTGCAGGATCGCCTGCCCTTGCGGGTCTATGGCGGCTATGACAACACGGGCACGCCGGTCCTGGGACACGACCGCTGGAATCTCGGCTTCAATTGGGGCAATGCTCTGTGGCTCGACCAGCAACTCGCCTATCAGCTCACAACCGGCAACGATTTCTGGCATCACCGCGCAGAGATCTCGGGCCAATCGAACGATCCGACCTTCGTCGCGCACTCGGTCAGCTATACGATCCCTGTGTTTGCCGCGGACCGCATTCTCCTCTTCGGCACCTACGAGAAGGCGATCCCGCGGCTCGGCCCCGATCTCGGCGTCATCGGCGTGAGCGAGCAGGCGAGCATCCGCTATGCGCGGAAACTGCCGACGCTCGGCCCCCTCACCCACGAGATCCAGGTCGGCTACGACTTCAAGAGCAGCAACAACAATCTCGAGTTCGGCGGACAGACCGTCTCGAATGTGACAAGCGAGGTCGATCAGTTCCCGCTTGTCTATTCGGCGACCATCAAGGACCCGCTCGGCGAGACCTCACTTCAAAACCAGACGTTCTTCAGCCCGGGCAACCTTTCCGGCGAGAACAAGGATGCGGTGTTCGAGGCGCAGGCCAACAATCCCTTTGCCAAGGCGCGCTATGTTTATGACAATCTCACCCTCACGCGTGTGACGAAGCTTCCTTATAACGCGAGCTGGGTCATGCGCGTCACCGGCCAGACGTCGGACCATAACCTGCTCCCGAGCGAACAGCTCGGCGCCGGCGGCTTCGACAGCGTGCGTGGCTATGACGAGCGCGCGGCCAACGGTTCGCTCGGCCTGCTGCTGCGCGAGGAATTGCGCTCGCCGCCGTTCAGCCTTCTGCGCGGGCTGCCCCATACCGAGGGCGACCAGGCGCAGCTCCTCACCTTCTGGGATTACGGCGCAGTACGCGACAAGCAGGTGGCTCCCGGCACGCAGGTCAGCACCGAGATCACGAGCATCGGCCTCGGCCTGCGCTACTCCGTGCCGCGCTATTTCGACATGCGGCTCGACTATGGCTGGCAGCTGCGCCATCTGCCTGGCCAGCCGGAGCTTAGTCAGATGGCGCAGCTCGCCGTCACCGTGTCGTACTAGGAAATCCGCTCATGGTCCGGTGCAGGCGATGCTGAGCTCGGCTTCGTCGAGCGCGACACACACGACGTTGGGGAGGAGGGTTGGCGGCGGCTGCGGGTTGGGATTCGCCGCAGCGTCGCCGCCCGCGGCGGGCGCGATAAGGTTGAGTTCTTGGCCCAGGATGTTCGAGAGCGTCGCCCCGCCGAGCGCGGCGAGTCCGAGCGGCGCTGGCGTGCCACCGGTGGCAGGAACCGCCGACGGGACAGCAGCACTCGTCAGCGTGAGGAGCGCCGGATCGGGCATCGACGGAACCGTCGGCGCGGTGGGTGCCGTGGCCGTAATAGTCAGCATACCGGCCACATAGGTGATGACGTAGTTCGGATCGGCCGCGTCCGCGACCGTGATCGGATAGACGCCAACAGGCGACGCGACCGTCGCCGTGGTCGCGATGGTCGGCGGCGGCGCGAGTACGGAAACAGTGTCGCCGCCGACAAATCCGGCGAAGCTGATGGTCAGCGCTGGCAGCGACGCCGCCCCTACGACCATTGATTGGTCATTGGCCGTGATCGTCAGCGGTGCTTGGCCGACCGCAACCGCGCTGCCGTTCGTGGTGATTCTGCCGAGCGTGTAGTTGCCGGCCGCGCTACCGCCCAATACCAATGTGCCGACTGATGCGAAGTTCTCCGAGCCTGCATTGGCGCCGGCGAGCGTTCCCGTGCCGGAGAGCGTCAGGTTGGGACCGTCGAGATCGTTGGTGACGATGAGGGCCGCGGCCGGGGCGTTTGCGGTCGCATCATAAGTCTTCGCGCCCGACAGCAGGACCGCGAGCGGGTTCACGGTCACTGCGCTCCCGTTCGTCGCGATGCCCGCGAGTGTATAGTTGCCGGCGGCGCTGCCACCTAAGGCGAGCGAGCCGGCAGCCGCGAAGCTTTCCACACCCGCATTGGCGCTCGCCAATGTACCGATGCCTGAGAGCGTGAGATTGGCGCCGTCGAGGTCGTTCGTGATGCTAAGAGCCGCCGTCGGAGCATTCGCGGCGGCGTCGTAAGTCTTCGCGCCTGATAGCACGACCGCGAGCGGGTTCACCGTGATCGCGCTGCCATTCGTGGTGATGCTGCTGAGCGTGTAGTTGCCGGCCGCGCTGCCGCCCAAGGCAAGCAATCCGGCGCCAGCGAAGCTTTCCGAACCCGCATTGGCGCTCGCCAATGTGCCGGCGCCTGAGAGGATGAGATTGACGCCGTCGAGGTCGTTGGTGATGGTAAGAGCCGCCGCCGGGGCATTCGCAGTGGCGTCATACGTCTTGGCGCCGGACAGCACCACCGCCAGCGGGCTCACCGTCACCGCGCTCCCGTTCGTCACGATGCCCGCGAGCGTGTAGTTGCCGGCGGCGCTGCCGCCCAAGGCGAGCGAGCCGGCCCCCGCGAAGCTTTCCGAGCCTGCGTTCGTGCTCGCCAATGTGCCTGAGCCGGAGAGCGTAAGATTGGCGCCATCGCGGTCGTTGGTGATGGTGAGCGCCGCCGCCGGGGCATTCGCGGTCGCGTCATAAGTCTTGGCCCCTGATAGCATGACTGCGAGCGGGCCCACTGTGACCGCGCTGCCATTCGTGGTGATGCTGCTGAGGGAGTAGTTGCCCGCTGCACTGCCACCCAGGGCGAGCGAGCCGGCGTATGCGAAGCTTTCCGGACCCGCATTGGCACTAGCCAATGCGCCAGTACCAGAGAGCGTCAGATTGGCGCCGTCGAGGTCGTTGGTAATCGTAAGCGCCGCCGCTGGAGCGTTCGGAGTTGCGTCGTAGGTCTTCGAACCCGACAGCACGACCGCGAGCGGGCCGACCGTGACCGCGCTGCCATTCGTGGTGATGCTGCTGAGCGAGTAGTTGCCCGCTGCACTGCCACCCAGGGCGAGCGAGCCGGCGGATGCAAAGCTTCCCGGACGCGCATTGGCACTCGCCAATGCGCCGGTGCCAGAGAGCGTCAGATTGGTACCATCGAGGTCGTTGGTGATGGTGAGCGCCGCGGCCAATGCATTTGCGGTGGCGTCATAAGTCTTCGCCCCCGCCAGCACGACCGCGAGCGGGTTCACCGTGACCGCGCTGCCGTTCGTGGTGATGCTGCCGAGCGTGTAGTTTCCTGCCGCGCTGCCGCCGAGCGCCAAGGTGCCGGCCCCCGCAAAGCTTTCCGAGCCTGCGTTCGCGCTCGCCAATGTGCCTGTGCCGGAGAGCGTAAGACTAGCGCCATCGAGATCGTTGGTGATGGCAAGGGCCGCCGCCGGAGCGTTCGGAGTTGCGTCATAGGTCCTCGAACCCGCCAGCACCACCGCAAGCGGGTTAATGACGCCAATCGTCGCCGACACGCTCGAGCTCGAGAGCGTATAGCCGTAGACCGCGGCACCCGTATTGTCGGTCACGCCGACGATGGAGATGCCGCTCGCGCTTACATTGATGCCTGAGCCGGCATTCGCCGAGGCGTAGATGCCCGGCGGATCGCTCAGGGTCACCGTGTCGGGATTGGTCGGATCGACAGTCCCGAGCACCGAATAGTTGGCCGCAGCAAGCGGCGCCGCCGTCGTCGTGTCGTAGGTCTTGGTGACGGCACCGGTGAGGCCGACGGTCGCGACCGCACCCTCGGTATAGACGAAGCCGCTCTCGTCCGGCGTGATCGCGCCGTTGAGCGGACCCAGAAGCGGGGTTCCGTATTGCTTGAAGGCGTAGCTCAATCCACCTTTCACGTCGACCGCTGGGCTCTGCGAATAGACGATCCAGCGCGCGCCAAGGCCACTCGCCACGAGGGCGCCGCTGCCCGCGTTGTTGATGAAAGCGTTGCCGTCGGCGATCGTCAGCGTGCCGCCATTCGAGCTCTCGAGTGAGGCACCGCTGGCGATGGTGACGACGCCCGAGGCGCCGCATATCACCTGGCAGCCGGTCTCGAGGTAGAGGTTGCCGATGGTCGACGGGACCGCCACGCTGCCAGCGACGGTCAGATCGCCGGTTGCGACAGCGCTGCTCGTGCCGCTATTGGCGATACTGCCAAATACGAGCGTCACGGCGCTGATGTTGTTGAGCATCGCTTGCGTCAGGTTGAGCGCGCCCGACCCCGCGAGGCTCATCGTGATGTCCGGCGTGTCCGGCACGATCGTCACCGTTTGCCCCAGGGCGCTGACGGCGCCGCCGAGCGAGACGGCATTGGCGGTGAGCATGATCGGCCCCGCTCCACCCGTTCCGAGCGTGCCCGTTGCCGCCGTCGTCGCGATGCCGCCCGCGGCCGTATCCGTCAGCGCGATTCCGCTGGCGCCGCTCGTCTGCAGCCCGCTGGTAACGCCGACCGTGTTGATGACGAGCGCCTGGCCATCGGTGAGGGTCACGGAGCCCGTGTTGCCGGCGAGCGTCGCGATACTGTTTGAGGTGTTCTCGAGCGTATAGCTGCCGCCCGCGCCAAGCAGATCGAGGCCCGCCGCGGCGATTGCCTGGCTCTGAGTCACGGCCGCGGTATCGGTCAGCGTCAGCGTTCCGGTCGTCACGCCATTGACGCCGCCGACCGTGCCGATCGCAAGCGGATTTGCGCCGTTCGCGAGGTTGATTGCGCCAGCGCCCGAACCGGTGTTGGCAGCGAGTGTCGTAATGCTGTTGCCCGCGCCTGTGAGGGTGAAAGTGCCGCCGCTGCCGAGAAGCAGCAGGCCCGAGCCTACTCCCGATACGGTGAGCGCCGCGCTTCCGGTCGCACTGGCATTGGTGTCGAGCGTCAGCACTCCCGTCGAAGCCAACGTCACCGGGTTGTTGATCGCGATCGCGCCGGCACCCGGCGCGAGGTTAAGACTGGTGATATGCTGCAGCGCCCCGGCCGTGCTGGTGTCGAGCGCGGCGTTCACCGTGAGGGCGCCGTTGTCGCTACTGCCATTGCCGATCGTCAACGTCGTCGCGGTGATCTTGTTGAGGCTGGCCGTGCTCAGGAAGAGATCGCTGCCCGGATCCGACGTGCCGCCTAGGGTAATGGTGCGGCCGGCCGTCACCGGATCGACCGTTACCGTCTCGCCACCGGCGGTTACGGTCTGCGTCAGGCTGATCGCGTCCGTCGCCAACGTCACTCCGCCCGTGTTCTGCGCGCCCGTCTGAGACAGGGTGCCGAGCAGGTTCGTAACCGTTAGCACGCCACCGACGTTCGCCGCCCCGAGCACCGTGCCGCTCGCGAAATCGTTCGTAAGGCTCGCATTGCCAGCGGAGCCGCTTGCGGTGAGCGATACGGCGCCAGCGAGCTGATTGGCGGCACCCAGAGTGATCGTGGCGTTCGCGATCG
>Ga0335078_10000801_pt1 | contig 48050 bp, 40 predicted proteins | sample Lox_Sample_32_FD_206711 | JGI IMG/M metagenome (GOLD analysis project Ga0335078, IMG submission 206711) | Soil microbial communities from Loxahatchee National Wildlife Refuge, Florida, United States - Lox_Sample_3.2 | ecosystem: Environmental > Terrestrial > Soil > Wetlands | place: USA... | reverse complement strand
CGTCAAGAAGAAAACCAGCCAGAATGTGGAAATGAAGGGATCCAAATCGCCAGGTCGCGCCAGCCGCCGGTCTCGGCGGGGCAAGCGGGTCAAGGCTTCGGCCGTCTACTTTTGCACCAGGCTATAGTTAGCGGCCCTCTCGCAGCCGGATCGGAAAAAGCACGGGCTGTGTTTGCTGTCCAGTGCTCTGCCCGCGCGCTGAAGAGCGTGCTCCCCTCTGGCGGGGGCGGGCCCTCAGGTGCGCCCTGCGGACCGACTTCCTTGCGCCTCATCCAAGTCTGCAGCCGGGGACGGGCGAGTGTTCACGAGTATAAGGATGGATTCTATTCCCAGCGCGAGGGCAAGTACGGCGAAGCACAGCAGGAGTGGATAAGCAGGGGACAGATATCCAGCAGACAGAGCCGGGAAGGTGGTGACTGAAACAAGGGTCAGAAAGGCGATGCGGGTGGCGGCTGCCACCAAGAACAGCCCGGAAACAACGAGGAGCCTTTGGGTGCGGCGCAACCTCGTTGACAGGATCGTAGCGAACAGGAGCGCACCGAGTGCTGCGCACACGGCTACAGGTGTGACTCGATGGTAAGCGGTGATGATCCCGTCTAGGATCCGCTCCTGCTGGCCGGCAAGATGTTCCTGAAGAGGCACCTTGGGCTCCGAGCCCCCGGGCATCGGCTCGAGCCGTTCGCGGGTGAGATCGCGAAAGTCGACGAGTAGCCATTCTGGACCCATGCTCGGGCTCGGGTGTGCGCCTGTCACGAGGTTGAAGGAGGCTACAGAGTAGGACCCGCGCGCAAAGGCAGCGGGAAAAGAGGCGAGATTCTGCCAGCGCAAAGGAGGCAAGAATCCTGCGGAGAGACCACCGCATGCGATTCGACCGTCCTGACACGCGTCGGCCACCTGGGTGCGGACCTCTCTCCAGAACCGGGCGGCCTCGCGTGCATCACGGTAGTGTCCAGCCGCGGCGGCCGCGTCGCGTAGGGCCCACATGAGCCAGCCCGCGGCGATGTCACCACAGATTCCAGCCTCGTTGCAGCCCGGTACCGACCATCCACGCCCGATTTCGCCCTCCATGAACGGCTTGAGTTCTGCGAAAGCAGGACTCACGCCGTAAAGGCGCAATCGGGTCTCCTCCGGTAGTGGGATTTTCGGACGCTCGGACAAGTGACGAACTCGCCCTAGTGCAGCATACGCTCCCGGAAAGGGTCCCTCAGTGAATTCAGTGATCACCGGCAGCCCGTAGTGCCACCAGTTCTTCAGCACGACGCTGCCCACTAGGGCTGCAAAGAGGGCTAGTGCACAACCGGACAAGAGCAGCAACTCCCGACGAGACGTGCTCCGCACGAAGGCCCATCCGCCAATGAGAAACAGGGGAGGAACAATCCAAACGCGCTCCTCTCTGCACAGCCACAGGGCGGCGAGGCTTGCTGCGAGCCCTGCCGCCCAACGCCACTGCTCCCGAAGGCGGCGGTCGGCCCGCACGGCAATGGCCACCGCGCACGAAAGCACGAGCAGCGTGAGCGATGGATAGATGCCCTCGCGGATTGCCCGGGTCCAGACCCCACCCGCGAAAGTTGCAGGATTGAATAGCAGGACCACAAATAGCGCTACCCGCTCAGTTGCACGCGGCAGCAGGGGCGAGAGGGCCGCCACCAAGACGCCGCAGGCCAAGGCATAGAGAACGTGTTGCGACAGGAACAGTGGAATACCAAGCACGAAACTGGCGGCGATGAAGAACGAATAAAATGGCCCCTTGGCCAGGGTCAGATTTCCGTAAGACCCCAACCATCTCCCAGAAGCCAGGCTCTTCGCCATGTTGAGGTAGAGGTGGTCGTCGTGACCGGCCGGCCCTAGGGCCGTCATAGCCTGATTGCTGACAAGCCAGAGATACACCAGGACTACGGCCAACATTGTCACTTCGACCGGACGAAGGCGCTGACGCCACCGGGGTACGCCGGCAGCGGGAGGAGCGATGGACATGGGCGCCTCTTAACCAGAAACATCCAAGGAGATCAACTGCGCCACCGGCCAAGCCCAGTGCGCGGCCACGAGACCGGAGCGTTCTCGGCTTCCACGATATCATTTCCCATCGGTTGTTGCCTTCTTCCGTATGCGGCGATCTTCCTAGCCACGACAAGTGAGCAATCGAGAACTGGCAGCGTCGATTAACTGTCAGTGGCCCACAGTCCCAACCTCTCGTAATGGCTGCGAATGGCCTGCGCGTGTGCCGTTGTGGCCCAGTGGAAAGGCCCCCCTTTCAACAAGCGCCTGAAGGGGTGACCGCAGCCCTGGCGATCGATCCCTTTGCGGAACCGGTCGCCGCGCAGGAGCCTCGTTTAGTACTGGCAGTCCATTGAACGGGCTTTCCCAAGGCACCCTTTCCCCTGGTCAGAGACCTTGCGCGATGTCCGATTCGGCTGTTCCCAATCGGCCGTAGTCCGGTCGCCTTGATGACGCCGAGGCGGATCTCTTTCAATGGAGCGAACGGAGCGAACCTCGTTAGCGGTAACCCGAGAGTCATGAAGCCGAGCCGGTTCACGCCCACCGGACGGCTTCGAGGTGGCCCCAGTCGTGACGCCAGTGCGCTTCGTTCAACGGAGAACACGATGCCTTCCGGATGGTTACTCTCCCACGAGTGGACCGGGCACCCGTCCGTTTGACCAGTTGACGCAGCCCAGGCATAACCTTCAACACCATGTCGTTAACATGGCTCTCGGAACGAGTCGTCGTCACCGGAGGTGCGGGCTTCCTCGGGAGTTACGTCGTGGAGCACCTGCGCGACAAGGGCGCCGGGGCAATCTTCGTCCCGAGGTCAAGTGAGTATGACCTCATCGACCTGGCCGCCGTGAGGGCACTCTATAGCGACTTTAGGCCCACGGTGCTCATCCACTTGGCGGCGCGCGTGGGCGGGATCGGAGCCAACCGCAAAAACCCTGGCAAGTTCTTCTATGACAACCTCATGATGGGTACCCAACTCATCGAGGTGGGTAGGCAGGTCGGCCTGAAGAAGCTGGTAGCAGTGGGCACCATTTGCGCGTACCCGAAGCACTGCCCGGTGCCTTTCCGGGAGGAAGACCTGTGGAACGGGTACCCCGAGGAGACGAATGCTCCTTACGGGCTCGCCAAGAAGATGTTGCTCGTGCAAAGCCAAGCCTACCGGCAGCAGTACGGTTTCAACTCGGTGGTGCTCTTTCCTGTGAACCTCTATGGTCCGCGCGACAACTTCGATCCGGAGCTCTCTCACGTCATCCCTGCCCTCATCCGAAAGTGCGTGGAAGCGCGCGAACGAGGCGACCGGCACATCGTGGTGTGGGGTGACGGCTCGGCGTCGCGCGAGTTCCTCCACGTACGGGATGCAGCGGAAGCCATTGTGGCCGCAGCCGAGCGCTACGACGAGAGCGAGCCGGTGAACCTGGGCGCCGGGTTCGAGATCTGCATCGGCGACCTCGTGCCCCGGATCGCTCGTCTGTGTCGCTTCGTCGGCGCGATCGAATGGGATCCGACGAAACCGAATGGCCAGCCGCGACGCATGTTGGACACCTCGAGGGCCCTGCTGGCCTTCGGATGGAAGGCGCGCATCGGGTTCGAGGAGGGTCTCAGGGAGACGGTGGCCTGGTTCGAGAGGAGCCGGAGGGGTTGACGTGAAGAAGGCGCTAATCACCGGCATCACCGGCCAAGACGGCAGCTACCTCGCCGAGCTTCTCCTCACCAAGGGGTACGAGGTGCATGGGGTGGTCCGACGCTCGTCCTCCTTCAACACGACTCGCATCGATCAGTTGTACCAGGACCCGCACACCCCAGGCTGCCGCCTGTTCCTGCATTACGGTGACCTCAACGACGCCTCGGTGCTGAACCTGCTCATCAAGAAGCTCCGCCCGGACGAGATCTACAACCTGGGCGCCCAGAGCCATGTCCGCGTGTCGTTCGACGTCCCGGAGTACACCGGGGACGTGACCGGGCTCGGCGTGACCCGGCTCCTCGAGGCCGTGCGCGAACTGGGTCTCACTGACTCCCGCATCTATCAGGCGTCGTCCTCGGAGATGTTCGGCGCCTCACCGCCGCCGCAGAACGAGAGAACCCCCTTCTACCCGCGCAGCCCCTACGGGGTTGCCAAGGTCTACGCGTACTGGATGGGTGTGAATTACCGGGAGGCGCACGGACTCCACGTTTCCAACGGGATTCTCTTCAATCACGAGTCGCCTCGTCGCGGGGAAACCTTCGTCACCCGGAAGGTCACACGCGCGGCCTCCCGCATCAAGCTGGGCCTTCAGGGCAAGCTCTACCTGGGCAACCTCGAGGCACGGCGAGACTGGGGCTGCGCCCAAGACTTTGTGGAGGCAATGTGGCTCATGCTTCAGCAACCACGAGGAGGTGATTACGTGGTGGCGACTGGTGAGAGCCACTCGGTCCGCGAGCTATGCGAGGTGGCTTTTGGCCACGTCGGGCTCGACTATCGGGAGTTCGTCGACATCGACCCGCGCTACTACCGGCCCACCGAGGTGGACTTCCTCCTCGGCGATGCATCCCGGGCGCGGGAGGCGCTGGGTTGGAAGCCCCGCACGACCTTTGAGGAGCTCATCCGTCTCATGATGGATGCGGACCTGGCGCTGGCAGAACGGGAGAAGAGGGCGGGAGCCGGGCCGGCGGTGTCGCGCCACGGATGACGCGACGAAGGCCGTCCAGCGGGCGGGGATGCGCCCGCCAGGTGCTTGCTCCTCGCCACGACCTGACCTGCGCCACGTCGTGGATGCGTCAACTCACGGTGACCTGCAGTCCGTGGGTCGCGACGGAGAAATCGATGAAGCGCGCCCTCGGGTTGGGCGGCGAGGTTTCCAGCTTCTCGCGGATCTGCGCGCCCGCGGCGGTGTCCCGTGCGCAGATGAGCATGAAGCCGCCTCCCCCTGCACCGAGAAGCTTGCAGGCCACGAGATCATCACCGCAGGCGGCAATGATCGACTCAATTTCGGGCGTGCTCGTACCGGCGTCGAGCCGCTTGTTAAGGCGCCAGGAGCGCGCGATGCAACGCTCGAAGATGGCGACATCTCGGAGCTGGGCGGCGGAGTAGAGTCGCCGCGCGTTCGCACGCAACGCCTCGAGAGTCCGAACCGTGTCAGCGCGACTCATGAACATGTCACGCACAATTTCCTGCAGGATGCCCTTGGCCACTCGGGTGAGGCCCGTGTAGTAGAGCAGGAGGGTGCGATTGACGGCGTCAGCGACGATTGGATCCGGCAGGTAGCGCACGGTGGGAACCTGGTTGGGGCCGGGCTGGGTCTCGACCAGCTTCAAGCCGGGGAAGAGAGCGCCGGCTTGGTCCTGCCAGCCGCCGCCGGTGGTGAGCAACTGTTCCACCCCAAGCACGCGGTCGTAGAGCGCGAAGACGTCCCAACCAAGGCCGCAGGCTCGGCTGACGGCACCGAGTAGCGTGGCGGCTAGGATGGACGAGGTACCGAGGCCTGAACCTTTGGGTATGGCGCTCAGGAGAGAGATCTCGAGGCCGCAGCCCAAGGTGCGCAGCTGAGCGCGCAGGCTCCCGAAGGGCCGGCCAGCTACGAACTCAGGGTAGAAGCCGGCCAGGGCGAGGGCCGCCTTGGGCAGGCTGAAGGGTTCACGTGGATTGCGATAACGAGCGAGGTCGTCGTAGCTCCGGATGGTCTCGGCCGAGCCGAGGTCAATGGAGCGTAGGCGTAGGACGAGTTCGGGCGTGGGCCGGACGAAGACCTGGATGGGCGGCTGGCCATTGAGGAGCACTGCCACGTTGAGGACGCTCCCGCCAGCTTCCAGACAGAAGGGTGGTGTATCCGTCCAGCCGCCGGCGAGGTCGAGGCGCACTGGGCTGCGACCCCACACGATGTTGTCCTCTTTGAGGGCGAGGCGCGGCATCACCTTCGCGAGCTGATTCGCGGAGGTCATGGCCGATTGCAGTCGAGTGAATCCGTGGCGCGACCAGGCTGCGCTCGCCGCGCCGCGGGTGAGCCCCGCGAGAAGCATGGCGAAGCGCGACTGGTGCTCGGGACGGGACAAGGAAGCCAGGATGCGGCGCGATTCGCGCCCGAGCCAGCGCCCGAGCTCGGGGGCCTCGTCGTGGCAAAAGGCGGCGAGGACGGAGAAGTCCTGGTCGAAGACGGCGAAATCGCTCGAGGACAGGCAGGCCCGGAAGGAGCTCTTCAGACTCTCCCTGAACCCTAAGCGACGCTGGGTGAAGTAGCGCTTCAGGTCGAGCGCCTCTGGTATCTCGGCGGCCGAGAGCCGACGAAGGGGGGCAAAGCGCGCGGAGAGCTTCTTCGCAGGGATCTCGGCAAAGAACCAGTCGACGACCTCTTGGGTGATGTCGGCCGCCGGCATGACAGGGTAGATGGGCAACGTGAAGACGTCGCCGGCGGATGTCCGAAAGCCGCGGCGCGCAAGCCAGGCGTCCGCTGGCTGTCCGCAAAGGCTGGCCTCCTGTGAGGAGCCGCGCCCGGTCTCGTCGATGTGGTAGGCGCGGACGACGTAGCCGCTGCGTCCGACGGGAGCCACGTCCAGGCATCGGCCGGGCGCAAGGTGGCTCACCGATGTTCCCGGGGGTAGCCCCGTGAGGAGATTGAATCCGTCCAGTCTCACCGAGCCCGCGGAGGAAGATCCCTCGCTCCACGTGGGGTCGCGCTCGGCACTCACGATGCGGTCGTCAGCAGCACCTATTTGGAAGACCCGCCGAGGTGTGAGGGACCGCCACTGAATTTGGACCATCGACTCGAGGAGTTGGCGGGAAGAGCCCAGATGGTAGAAGCGCGCGGACTCGAGGGGGACGACGCTCGAGGTGAGGGCGCCGAAGCCGGCCGAACGGAGGGCACGGGGCGCAGTGGCCTCGGCGCCGAGTGCGCAGCCAACCTCGCTGTAGAGGTCGAGGAAGCGCGGATGGCCGGCGGGTGTTTTAAATCGCCGCGCGTTCTCGTCGTAACCGCATCGGCGAAAAAGGACGTGAAGCGCCGCGGTACTGAGAAGCCACATACCGGTATCGACGAAGGCGTCATAGCGAGAAAGGTGCCGCCCGATCTCGGCGAGGGAGGGTTTCTGTCTGAAGAATGCGATGGGGCGTTCGCCGGCCCGGGTGGCCTTGGGATCGCGGTTCACGAAAAAGACGCCGAAGTGTTGGGCCACTTCTGGCGACACCCGCATGCCGATGCCCGCGATGTCCGTCTCTACCACAGGGATGTCGGTGGGGTCGAAGTCGAGCCACACGTCGCCCGAGGTGACGAGGGCGGCGGCGCGCGGACCTGCCTCCACGAGCGTCTCTGCATATGCGGGAATCTGGAAGTCAGCGAGAACCTGGTCAGGCAAGCGCGGCCGTAATCCCTCGAGGGCGGGGAGAGGCATGAAGGCCTTCCCCAGCGCAGCATAGGCGGGAAGGCGTCGGCTCTCTCCACCCGCGTGCAAGACGAGCTTCTGCGAAGCGGAGAGCCAATCCTCGAGGGCCAGCGGTCGCTTCCTGCCTCGAGCACGCCAGGCCTCGTGGAGCACGTTGACGGTGCCGCCGCCCGAACCCAAACGCTTACCGGGGGGATCACCCCCCACGAAGGTAGGGCCACCGCTCCGCTGGCGCAGGCGCTTCAGCCATGACGGCTCTATTGCGAGGCCACCGTTTGCAACTGCCGCCATGCGAGGGGGAACCGTGAGGAGGATTTCGATCATACCGTCGGGTTGCCGCTGCGAGAGAGGGGCCCAGCAAGGCCATCTTCGCAGATCTCCCCAAGAAGGGGGCGCGCGAACTGTGGTGGCGCAGAGCGCAGGGTGGGCGAAACAAGCGGGACGGTTGAGGGGTACTGCGAGAGCGCAGCCTATGCTAGTGGAGGCGGTCTTCTGGCGCCTGAGGCTGCCGAGCTGCCGTGGCTCTCGGTACCGTTTGTGAACGATCGGCCTGCGGGAGCGAGCTTATCCCACGCAGCCGTCGAGAGAGCACTTGGAACGCGGCAAATGAGCCCGCTACCGCAGCGTGCAGGTGCGCTGACGCATGCGCCGGATGCCCGCGCACGAACTCCATCGGGGCTTTCACGAATGCACGCAAAAGAACCAGGGGCGGAACGAGCAGGAGCACCTTCCAGAGGGGAAAGTGCGTCGCCATCGCCCGCATGTGGTTCCGCGCGAGGAGGTAGCGCTGCCGCGGCGAGCCTGGGCCGAACGTCTTGCCGAAGCCGTGCAGCCCGCGCGCCGCCGAGACGTAGTAGGAGTGCACTCCGAGGGCCGCGGCGCGCAGCGAGAGATCGACGTCCTCGTAGTAGGCGAAGTAGGCCGGATCGAAGAGCCCGACGCGCCTCAAGGTCTCGGCCCGGTAGAGCGCGGCGCCTCCGGTCGCGCCCGTGACCGGGCCGTCAACAGTCGCGAGGGCGGAGAGTTCCGTGCCGAAATCGCGGTCGCGCGCCCGGCCCAGGGCATCGAGGACGAGGCCGGTGGAGTTGACGCGTGTCGGATCGTCCGCGAACAGGAGGAGGCCGCCCAGCATTCCGACCTCGGGGTGCTGTCTACCCGCGGCCAGCAGATGAAGGAGCCAGTCCCGATCGAGTTCCACGTCCGGGTTTACCACCCCGACCCATCCGGCGCCGGAATCGAGCGCGCGCCGCATCCCCACGTTGTTGGCGTACGCAAAGCCGGTGTTCTCGCCGAGAGGCAGCCACTCGACTCCGGGGAAGGAGGCGACGGCCGCCGCGCTGCCGTCGGTGGACCCGTTGTCGACCACGATGACCTTGGCGGGGTGCGAGAGGTGCGCGAGGGACCGAAGACAACTGGGGAGGAGGTGGGCTCCGTTCCAGTTCACGACCACGATCCAGACGTCGTAGTCCACCGCGGGGGGGTACCATCCACCAAGGACAGGGTCAAGATTCGAAGATCGACGCTCCTCGGTCTTTGGGACTAAAAGGGCTTCTGGATATTCGGCTGGGGCGCCCGTAGCTTACAGCGATGATCGCGCAGGATCACCCGATGGGCCTAATCGTGATGCCCTCATCATAGGGTGAAGCCCCGCCAGGGCCGGAAGGGTCCCGTCACGGTCCGCTCTTTGGGCTTCCCACACTCATGCGGCTTCGGGTGATTGGGTGAGTGGGTAGGTTTCGGTACGCGATGGGCGCGGAGGGGATGCCTAGATGCTGAAGCAGCGTGCACGGTTGATCTCAGGTGGGCTTCGGCTCTTCGACCTGGGGATGCTGGCGGTAGCTTTCCCCGCAGCCTACCTCATCCGCGATCACCTGCTCGGCAACGGGATGCCCACCGGTGGGCTCTATCCCATCTCCACCTACTGGTCTCTTCTCGCGGCCTCGATCCTGGTCTGGCAGTTCGCCTCCTGGACCTCCGGGCTCTACGGGGCCTACCGCACCCTCAAGATCAGGACGGAACTCCTCAGGCTGGCACGGTCTTTCGCCATCCTGGGCGTCGTCATCGCCGCCGGGCACTTCATCTGGAAGCAGCGCGACGTATCGCGACTTTTCTTCAGCCTCTATTACTGCATCGCCTTCGTCCTCCTCGTCGCGAACCGCGTCACCATCCGTGTCGTCGCCCACTACACCCGGCGTCGCGGACACAACACGCGGACCTTCGCGCTGGTGGGCGTGTGCGAGATGACCCGGGAGGTCCGCGAGGCCATCGCCGGGCATCCGGAGTGGGGCTATGTCTTCGCCGGTTACGTCCTCGACGATGGCGTGGACGCACCGCCCGGAGAGAAGGTGCTCGGCCGCCTCTCCGAGATGGGCGAGATCCTCGAGCGAGAAGTCATCGACGATGTGATCTTCGGGGTCCCCCGCGAGCGACTCGAGGGGATCGAGGAGGCGGTGCTCCTCTGCGAGGAGCAAGGTGTGGGGGTGAGGGTGCTCCTCAACTTCTTCCCCGCCACCATCGCCAAGATGACGGTGGAGGACGTGGAGGGCATTCCGCTCCTCGCCTTCGCGAGCGCCCCCTCCGCCATCGCGCCGCTCGTGGGCAAGCGCATCTTCGACGTGGTGGTGAGCGCGCTCACCCTCATCGTCCTCTCGCCCGTGCTCCTCGCCGTCGCGATCGCCATCCGGATCGAGAGCCGGGGGCCGGTCTTCTTCCGGCAGCGCCGGGTGGGCCTGAACGGCCGCCCCTTCTGGCTCTACAAGTTCCGGTCGATGTGCCAGGACGCGGAGAAGAAGCTCGCCCTGCTCCGCGAGCATAACGAGATGGATGGCCCGGTCTTCAAGATGAGGGCCGATCCCCGCGTCACCCGGGTGGGTCGCTTCCTCCGCAAGACCTCGCTCGATGAGTTCCCGCAGTTCTGGAACGTCCTGAGAGGCGAGATGAGCGTGGTGGGTCCGAGGCCACCCTTGCCCTCGGAGGTGAAGCTCTACAAGCGCTGGCAACGCCGGCGCCTCTCGGTGAAGCCGGGCATTACCTGCACCTGGCAGGTGTCGGGTCGAAACGAGATCGACTTCACGAACTGGATGAGGCTCGACCTCCACTACATCGACCACTGGTCGCTCTGGCACGATCTCAAGATCGTGCTGCTCACCATCCCGGCTGTCCTCCTCGGGAAGGGCGCGCGTTAGAATCCCTTGCGTGCAGCCGAGCCGCGAAGGTCTCCTGAAGCACGTGGCCCGAGCCGCCGAGCTCCTGCGAGCAGGCGAGCTCGTCGTCTACCCGACCGAGACCTTCTACGCCCTGGGGGCCCTCGCCTCCTCGCCGAGCGCTCTTGCTCGCCTCATCGCCGCCAAGGGGCGGCCAGAGGGGAAGAGTTTGCCGCTCATCGCGGCCGACCTCGCCCAGGTCGAGAGCGTCGGCTTTTTTGAGGCGCCGCTCGCTCGGCGGATCGCCTCGCGGCTGTGGCCCGGGCCACTCACGCTCGTCATTCCCGCCCGAAGCGGGATCGCGCCCGAGCTCGTCGCCCCTGACCGAACGGTGGCGGTGCGCATCCCGGGGAGCAGGGTGGCGCGGTCCCTGGCGCTCTCGGCGGGCGGCCCCCTCGTCTCGACGAGCGCCAATCCGTCGGGTGAAGCGCCGCCCTCGAGCGCAGAGGCCGTCTCGCCGAAGATCCTCGCGGCCGTCGCCGAGATCCTCGACGGCGGGCAAACGCCTGGCGGAAAACCGAGCACCCTCGTCCTCATCGAGGATGCGAGCTTTCGCGTCGTCAGGGAAGGCGCCGTGTCGAGGAGCCAGATCGAGGAGGCTTGCCGCTGAAAAGCGGGCCCGTTCGGTGCTTGCGACACCCGGGCGAGCGCTGTACGGTTCGCGCACATGCCCGAGGTGCTTCCGTTTCGCGGCATTCGCTACGCCGCCTCGCGCCCGGCCGCGCTCTCGCGCCTCATTGCACCCCCCTACGACGTCATCTCGCCGCAGAGTCGGGACGAGCTCGCCCTTCGAAGCCCTCACAACGCCGTCCACATCATCTTGGACCGAGAAAGGCCCGGCGACGGCGCCACCGACAACAAGTACCTGCGCGCGGCCCGTGCCTTCGCCGCCTGGATGGAGGATGGGACACTGAGGCAGGATCCTGTTCCGGCCCTCTACCCCATCGAGCAAAGCTTCACGGGGCCGGACGGACGGCCGCGGGTCCGGCTGGGACTCGTCGTCGCCTGTCGCCTGCACGCCTATGCCGAGGGCCTCGTGCTGCCGCACGAGAAGACGCTCAAGGGGCCGAAGGTCGACCGGCTCGAGCTCGTGAGACAGGTGCAGGCGAACCTTTCACCCATCCTCGCGCTCTACGAGGACGAGCGGGCGGAGGGGCAGCGCGCCCTCGAGGCGGCACTCTCCGAGACCCCTGAAGCGGTGGCGGAGGCGCTCTCCGACGATGGGACGCGCCACCGGCTGTGGCGCATCACCGCGCCCGAGTTCGTCCTCCCGCTGCGGCGGATCCTCGCGGAGAAAAAGATTCTCATCGCGGACGGGCACCACCGTTACGAGTCCGCCCTGGCCTATCGCGATCTCGTCGATCGGGAGCGACCCGGCCTTCCTGCGCGAGCGGGCCATCGTTACATCATGATGACCCTGTGCTCGATGTCGGATCCGGGTCTCTTCATCTACCCCATCCACCGGCTGGTGCGGGGACTCAAGGACTTCCGGCCCGAGCGCTTCTTCGAGAGCGTGGCGCGCTACTTCTCGGTCGAGACGCTGCAAGAGGACCTGCGCCGACCCGCCGGCCGGGCCTGGGCGGTGTCGAAGCTCGCCGAGCACCGCGGCAAGTCGACCACCTTCCTCCTCATCACCTCGGGCGACGCCAAGGGCCGGATCATCACGCTGCGTGACGAGGCCAACCTCTCTGGCCTGCCCTTGCCTACGAGCACCACCCTGCGCGACCTCGACGTGACGGTACTCAACTGCATCATCCTCCAGCACCTCCTCGGCCTCTCCCCGGCGGCCCAGGAGACGGAGGGACTCGTCGATTACGCCATGGATGTGGGCGAAGTGGTGTCCCGCACCCTCTCGGGCGCGTGGCAGCTCGGGTTTCTCGTGAACCCGACGCCGATGTGGCAGGTCCAGGCGGTGGCCGAGACGGCCGAGACGATGCCGGACAACAGCACCTTCTTCTACCCCAAGCTCGCCACCGGGCTCGTGATGAGGAGGATCCACGAAGAGCTCTCGGACTAGCCCACGGCGGCTTGGAGCGGAGCCTCGATTGCGCTAAACCTTCGCCATGCCCTTTCCAGCAGAACGCCCCCGACGGCTGCGACGGTCCGAGCCCTTGCGCGCTCTCGTGCGAGAGACCGTGCTCGCCCCGGACGACCTCGTCTGGCCACTCTTTGCCGTACCCGGGGAGCGGGTCCGGACGCCCGTGAAGAGCATGCCCGGGGTCTTCCAGCTGTCGGTGGACGAACTCGTGGCGGAGGCGCAGGCCGGTTTCGAGTGTGGGGTGCGGGGCGTCATCCTCTTCGGCGTTCCTGAACACAAGGACGCCCAGGGCTCGGGGGCCTACGACGACAATGGGATCATTCCCCGCGCGGTCCGGGCACTGAAGCTCAAGGTGCCGGGTCTCGTGGTCATGACCGACGTGTGCCTGTGTGAGTACACTGATCACGGGCACTGCGGGGTCCTCCGTCCTCCCCGCGCGGGCGGTCCCGGGCAGGACCTCACCGTCGACAATGACGCCACCCTGCCGCTCCTCGCCCGCGAGGCCGTGGCCCATGCCAAGGCGGGGGCCGATCTCGTCGCGCCGTCCGACATGATGGACGGGCGGGTTGGAGCGCTGCGGCGGGCACTCGACGAGGCCGGTTTCGCCGAGGTCCCCATCCTTTCCTACGCCGCCAAGTTTGCGGGCGCCTTCTACGGCCCCTTCCGCGATGCGGCCGAGAGCGCTCCGCGAGAGGGCCCCGGCATCCCCAAGGACCGCAAGGGTTACCAGATGGATCCTGCCAACGCGCGGGAGGCCATGCGCGAGGTGGCGCTCGATGTGGCGGAGGGAGCAGACCTCCTCATGGTAAAGCCAGCGCTTCCCTACCTCGATATCGTGCGCGGGGTGAAGGAGCGTTTCGACCTGCCCGTGGCCGCCTACCACGTCTCCGGCGAATACGCCATGATCAAGGCAGCCGCCGAGCGCGGCTGGATCGACGAGGACCGGGTAGCGCTCGAGACGCTGCTGTGCTGCCGGAGGGCCGGGGCCGACTTCGTCCTCACCTACTACGCTCGGCATGCCGCCAGCTTGCTCACGGGAATCCGGCGTTGACCCGCAAGGGAGATATCCTCTACAAGGACCTCGTCTACAAGGTGGTCGAGGTGTCTCCGGTGACCGAGGAGAGCGTCGAGCGCGAGCTCAACGAACGGGCCGGGGAGGGCTGGGGGTTCGAGTCGATCCATTTCGTCATGCGCGAGGGATCGCACAGGCCGGCCATGGCTTATCTCTTTTTCACGCGGACTCGCCCTCCGGCCTCGTCGGGCGAAGACTCTCATGCGTGACGCGCGGCGCGAAGGCTCGCCCTACCCAAAGGCCGACCTGACCCTGCGAGGGCTGGCGCGCTTGGTCGACCTCGGCCTCGCCTTTGCCATCGCTAACGCGGCGCGCCAGGCTGGGCCGCCCCTCGCTGCGCTCTACCTGCTCGTCGCCGATGGTCTCATGCACGGGCAATCGGTCGGCAAGCGGATCTTCGGCGTGCGCACCATGATCCTGCCCCCCCGCGGGGGAACGCGGGGTGGACCCGCGGGTTACCGCGAATCGGTCCTGCGCAACGCGCCCTTTGCGCTCCTCGGACTCTTCTACGGGCTCACCCTCATCGGGTGGCTCCTCCTGTTCGTGGTGGGGCTTCCCGTGGTGGCCTTCGAGGCCTACATGGTCCTCACGGACCGATTCGGCATCCGCATCGGAGACATCTTTGCGGACACGCAGGTCGTCGACGGCAAGGTCGTCGCGAAACCCGAGGTCGTAGCTCACCGCGACCTGAGAACGGTGGTCGCTCCCACGCCGCCGGGCTCGGCTGCCGGCGCGGTCCGCCCCACCCGTTCCGCCGCATGACCCGGTCCCCCGCCGAAAGCCGTACGCCGCCCGGGCGAGGGCGGACTGCGTGTCGCAGGGCGGTGTCCCGGCACGGCTCCTGGCTCAAAACTTGAATGAGGTTCGCTGCATGCGCATCGCCTTGACCTACAACCTGCGGCTCTCCGACTCGGAGGAGGAAGCAGAGTTCGATACTCGAGAGACGGTCGAGGCCCTGGCGGCCGCCATCGAGCGCCTTGGCCATCGGGTCGAGCGCATCGAGGTATCTGGCCCCGCCTCGCGCACGGTGGCTCGGCTCGAGGCGTTCGGGCCGGACCTCATCTTCAACACCGCCGAGGGGCGCCGAGGCCGGTTCCGCGAGGCCTTCTTTCCGGCTCTCTTCGAGGAGCTGGGGATGCCCTACACCGGCTCCGACGCCTACGCTCTCGCCGTCACCCTCGACAAGCAGCTCACGAAGCTCTTGCTCGTCCAGCACGGAGTCACGACCCCGCCCTGGCAGTACGTCGAGGACCCCCGGGTGCTCCAGGCCCATGCGCTGCGGTACCCAGTCATCGTGAAGCCCAACTTCGAGGGGAGTTCCAAGGGTATCACCCAGGACTCGGTAGTCGAGGAGCCGGCCCGGCTGCACGAGGTGGTCACGTCCGCCCTCGACAAGTACCCCGCCGGTGTGCTCGTCGAGGAGTTCATCGCGGGGCGCGACGTGACCGTGCCTTTCCTCGAGAAGGCCGCTCCCGACCGCGGTGGCATCCTGCAGCCGGTGGAGTACGTCGTCGACGCGGCCATGACCGGGCCGCGCCGGCACGGGATCTACGAGTACGAGCTCAAGACCCGGCTCGAGAAGGCGGTGACCGTGCGAGCGCCGGCCAAGCTCACGCGGGCGCAGAAGGACCGCATCCAGGAACAGGCGCAGACGGTCTTCCGGGTCCTCGGCACCCGCGACCTCGGGCGCATTGACTTCAGGGTGAGCGACGACGGTCAGATCCACTTTCTCGAGCTGAACGCGTTGCCCTCGCTCGAGCCGGGCGCCGGTCTCTACGCCTCGGCGGCGCTGGAAGGTTTGCACGCGGACGGGGTGCTCGCCGCGGTGATCGAGAGCGCCGTCTCCCGCTGCAACATCACCGAGACGCGGAACCGCCGCGGCAAGCCGCGGCGAGCCGAGCGGCTCAAGGTCGGATTCGCCTTCAACGTGAAGCGGGTGAAGCCGGACCTGGCCGGCGAGCAGGACGAGGAGGCGGAGTACGACACGCCGAAGACCCTGCAGGCCATCCGCGAGGCCATCGCCAGCTACGGCCATGAGGTGATCGATCTCGAGGCGACGAGCGACCTTCCCATCCAGCTCGCCTCGACGCCGGTCGACGTCGTCTTCAACATCGCCGAGGGATTCAAGGGTCGCAACCGCGAGTCGCAGGTCCCGGCCCTGCTCGAGCTCCTCGACATCCCCTACACCGGGTCGGACCCGGCGGCCCTCTCGGTCTCGCTCGACAAGGCGCTCGCGAAGCGCATGGTCCGCACCCACGGCATCCTCACCCCCGACTATCTGCTCATGCACACCGGCAAGGAGCGGCTCCCGAGGGAGATGGGATTCCCGCTCCTCGTGAAGCCGGTCGCAGAGGGCACCTCCAAGGGCGTCACCAAGAAATCCGTGGTGAACGACGAGAACGAGTTGCGCGAGGTGGCGCGCGAGATCGTCGGCAAGTACCGCCAGCCGGCCCTGGTGGAGGAGTACATCTTCGGCCGCGAGTTCACCATCGGCATGCTGGGCGAGCGCCGCCCGCGCGTGCTCCCGCCGATGGAGGTGGTCTTTCTCGACAAGTCCGACGAGACCCCCATCTACTCCTTCGAGATGAAGCAGGACTGGAACGACCTCATCCGCTACGAGGTACCGGCCAAGCTGTCCGAGCGCGAGCTCGACCGCCTCGAGCGGGCGGCCCGGGAGTGCTTCGCGGCACTCGGCTGCCGCGACGTGGCCCGCATCGACTTCCGGATGACCCCGCAGGGCCGGATCTACTTCATCGAGTCGAACCCGTTGCCCGGGCTGGCGCCCGGCTGGTCCGACCTCGTGCTCATTGCGCAGGCCGCCGGCATCGAGTATCGCGCTCTCATCGGAGAGATCCTCTCCTTCGCCATCCGTCGCTACCAGGAACGCGAGCGCGAGCGCGAGCGCGCGCGGCGGGCCCAGGTGGCGGCGGTGCGGGAGAATGGCTTGGCGAGCAACGGCTCGGCGGGAAGCGGGGGGACCCCCGAGAAGCCGGAGACGGCGGCATAGAGGCTCCGACTGGTGCCGCCCGAGGGCGGGGATCGCCCTGGGGCCTCGCCTTTTGAGCTACCCAGAGGCCCCGCTTCTGGATTATCCCTTGCGGCATGGTCGAGGCCCCCACCTCCCCGGAGCCCCGTTGCCGCGCCCGCGACCTCGGAATTCCGCTCGGTCGCTTCCGGCCCGGTCGTTTCAATGCCATCACCGACGTGGCGGGGGTGAAGGTTGGCCACTCGACCATCTTGCGCGGCTCCGGGCCGCTCAAGGTGGGCCGCGGGCCGGTGCGCACCGGGGTGACCGCCATCCTTCCCAACCCGAGCAACGTGTTCAAGGAACGGGTGGTGGGGGGCGGCTTCATCCTGAACGGGGCGGGCGAGGTCTCGGGGATGACCCAGCTCATGGAGTGGGGGCTCATCGAGACGCCCATCTTCCTCACCAACACCTTGAGCGTGGGAGCGGTCTCGGATGCGGCCGTGAAGTGGATGATCGAGAAGTTCCCGGGCATCGGCGACGAGCACGACGTGATCATCCCGCTCGTCGGGGAATGCGACGACTCCTGGCTGAACGACATCGCGGGTCGGCACGTGAGGGAGCAGCACGTCTACGAGGCCATCTCGACCGCCAGTGACGGCCAAGTCGCCGAGGGCAACGTGGGCGGTGGGACGGGGATGATCACCTGCGACTTCAAGGCCGGGATCGGCACTTCCAGCCGCAAGCTGCCGGAGAGCCTGGGTGGCTACACGGTAGGTGTCCTCGTCATGTCCAACTTCGGCGTCATGCGCCAGCTGCGCGTGGGGGGACTGCCCATCGGCGAGATGCTGGACGAGCGCTATCGGGAGATGAAGCACCGCAAGAGCAGCTACGGCTCCATCATCGCGGTCATCGCCACCGATGCGCCCCTCATCACCCACCAGCTCAACCGGCTCGCCAAGCGGGCGGCCCTCGGCATCGGGCGGGTCGGTTCCTCGGCCATGCACGGATCGGGTGAGATCGTCCTCGCTTTCTCCACGGCCAACATGGTCCCCCGCGAGTCGCGCAAGATGGTCTACCGGATGAAGATCCTGCTCGACGAGCGGCTCGACCCGCTCTACGAGGCCGTCATCGAGTCGACCGAGGAGGCGATCCTGAACGCGCTGTGCGCCGCGCAGGACCTCGACGGTGTGAACGGCAACCTGGTGCGAGCGCTGCCGCTCGGAGATGTGCGCGACATGGTGGGGGCCTTTCAGAAGCAGGTCGAGGCCCGGCGTCGGCCCGCGTCGCCCCAGCGCGAGAAGCCCGCTCCCCCGGAGGTCGTCGCCGAGGAGCGCCGAGACGGACCGGCAGTGGTCACCCCGGCGGTGGCGAGGCCCTCGGCCGTCCGCGGGGCGGAGGGGATGGCGCCTTTGGCGCGCCCGGCGCTCCCCGCGCCGCGCCCCGGGCCTGCGGAAGCCAAGGAGGCGCACCCCGAGGTGCCGCCCAAGAAGGACTGAAGAGGAGGGTGGGTCCTTCGGCCCCTTCTGTAGGGGGGCCTCATGGAGTAGATTGCCGGCCGTTTTCGAACACCCGTGGTCAGGAGGATCGATGGCCCGCTCCAAGAGCAAGCACATCCGTCTCATCATGAAGCGCCGCCAGAAGTGGAAGCGCCGCGTAGCGGCGAAGAAGGCTGCCAAGAAGACGGCAGCGAAGAAGTAGGCGCCTTGGGCGGAAGTCTCGGGGAGGCCCAGGCGGCAGCCGGGCGCGAGCTCCGCTCCCGTCGCGCTGTCGCGGCGGCGCTCGAGGCCGTCGAAGCCGTCGGCGGAGGCCAGGCCCTGCGGCTCGCCGTCTCCACCGCGCTCAAGCGATCCTGCGGGCTCGGGCCGAAGGAGCGTCGCCACGTGGCCGCCACGGCGCGAGGCGTCGTGCGCTGGCTGCGCACCTGCGATGCCGCCCTGGCCCTCGCCCGGGCACCCACATCCATCCCGGCTGACCGGGCCCTGTTGCGCTACGTCGCGTTCCGGATCGCGGTGCTCGGCGAGCCGGAGGACGAGGTCTTGCGCCCACTCGCCCTGCCTGGCCCGAGGCGCCCCCGGGTCCTCTCCGACGGCGCCTTGCACGAGGTGGCGAGGGCCTTGCCCCGTCCCGGGGCCTCGGGTCCTGCGAGCGTCCTTCCGGGCGGGGAGCCGGTGAGGATCGCGCGCGACCCGACCGTCGCCCTGGGCCTTCGCTACAGCGTGCCGGACCTCTTCGCACAGAAGCTCGTCGAGGCCTTGGGAGAGGCCGAGGCCGGCTGCTGTCTCGCCGCGCTCGACCGCGACCCGGTCATGACGCTTAGAGTGAATGTCTCGCGGACGGGCCGGGAGGCGCTCCTCGCGGAACTGACCGGGCACGGTCTAAGGGCGGAGCCCGGCGAAGATGCCCTCGCCATCCGGGTCGCCGACCGCGCCGGGCTGTTCGACAGCAGGGCTTTCCGCGACGGCCTCTTCGAGGTGCAGGACGAGGGGAGCCAGGCGGTCATCGCGGCCTGCCAGGCGACGGCCGGGGAGAGCTGGCTCGACCTGTGCGCGGGGAGCGGCGGCAAGGCGCTCGCGCTCGCCGGCCTCGGCGCACGGGTCACGGCCTGGGACGCGAGTGCGCGACGGCTTGCCGAGCTTCCGCGGCGCGCTCGCCGTGCCCGGCTCGCTGTGACGGTCGCGAGGAGCCTCCCCGAGTCCCTCTTCGACGGCGTCCTCGTCGACGCTCCCTGCAGCGGTTCCGGCGCCCTGCAGCGCGAGCCCGAGGCGCGCTGGCGCCTCGACGCACAGGCGCTGCCCAGGCTCGCGAGAGTCCAGGACGAGCTCATTGCACAGGCCGCACAGCGGGTGGGCGGGGCGGGTTGCCTCGTCTACGCCACCTGCTCGCTCTTTCGAGAGGAGGGTGAGGAGCGGGTGAGGGCCTTCCTCGCGAACGGGAGCTTCACGCTCGAGCTCGAACGGCGGCGCTGGCCACACCGGGACGCCGGCGCGGGTTTTTACATAGCCCGGTTGCGGCGTGCAGGTCTGAGGCTAAAGTTGGGGAATGGCCGATAGGTTGGTGGCAAGCGGAAGGATGATCCGCTGCCGCTTCCCCACCGCGAGCTGTAGGCGTGGGAGAGACTCGACGAGTCGAACTCTCCATCTCTAAGTTGAAACGAGCGATGGTCCGGAAGAATGACGGGGGCTTTCGAGACACCGCCGGCCGGGGGGACAGCTGCCATGAGCCGGCTACGAGACGCGTTCGACTCATGTTCACGGCCGCCGACCCGATGCGGCCCTTCTACTAGCGCCACCCTTGATCAACCAGAAACCCAGAAACTTACGTGGCACCCCGTTCGCGGGCCCGGGTGCATTCTTGATATTAAGATTATTTCAGCTATTTGGATGTAACCCGGTCCCGCTGGACGGCGGCTTTGGCGGCCGCCGAGCCGGGAGCGGGAAATGCAGAGAGTATGTCGCGTGCCGAAAAGATTCTCTCGCAAGTCGATCCGGCGCGGGAAATCGGGGTCGAGCTCGGGCCATTGACGAGGCCAATCGTACCGCGTTCAGCTGGCAAGATTTATTACGCCGACCACCGCTCCACGGCGGAGCTTCGTCAAAAGTACGCCGAGCACGGCAAAAATGGACTTGTCGATCTCGATGCGCTCGCCGAAATCGATCTCGTTCTCGCGGATCAAACTTTGAGCCAAGCGCTCGGTGATCGGGCGCCCGTGGATTACGTGATCGCCTCTCATGTGATCGAGCATCTGCCGGATCCAATCAGTTGGCTGTGCGAGATAGCGGACTGCCTCCGCGACGGGGGGCACCTGTGCTTGGCCATCCCGGATAAACGCTTTACCTTCGATCACTTCCGGTGCTCTTCGGTGACCCGGGAACTGCTCGAATGCTATCTAGGGCGGGAGAAGTTACCCACAGTGGGGCAGGTCTTCGATCACGTTGCTCATGCTGCACAGATTGATCCGGCAATGATCTGGCGCGGCAAGATTGGTGCCCGTGTGCCGGTCGCGGGACACACGCCAAGGAGGGCGCTTGAGTTGGCACGCCAAGTGGCCGCAACGCCCGCCTATCACGACGTCCACTGCACGGTCTATACGCCGTACAGCTTCTGCGAGGTCTTACGTGAGGTGATGGAACTCGATCTCGTGCCATACGAGGTCGCTGCGTTCGAGACCACCGTACCCGGTGATATGGAGTTCTTCGCCACGCTACGCGTGCGGCGCGACCTTGTCTCGCCGCTCGATCGGATGGCCACGGTACCTGTGCTCGACCCGGCACTTCATGATATGCTTCCGGGTACTGCGCTAGATGCTGTACAGCAGGAGCGCGGACTTGTTGGGTCGCTCATCGCCCGACTGAAGGGCCTCATACTCACTCGCTAACCTCAGAGTTTCGTTACGGAGCGGGCATGCCAAGTCTGGCGGTGGCGCACGCTCACTCGTTTCGCGCAACGGTCTTGACTCGAACGGTCCTAGCGCGATAAGGACTGCCTCCCTCCGGGCGATGCCGCGTGGGGGCCGTCAAACTTGGGTAACTGGTTAGAAGCACTGAGGGACCGGGTCATCGTCCGGTCGCAGGTGGGCAAGCGGAAGCTGGACGCCGCATGGACCCGCCGAGATCTCGACCGCAAGCTGCGAGATCTCGGGGAGTCCGTCCTCATGGCCTTTGCGGAGGGGAGGATCGACGTTCCGAAGGAGATAGCGGGCCTCATGAACGAGGTTCGCGAACTAGACCGGAGGCTTCGATCACAGCGAGACGAGATCGCCGCACTGGAGAGCGAGGCCGTCTAAGAGACCAGGCAATACATTGGGCCCGTGGCGCAGCTGGGAGCGCGCTTGAATGGCATTCAAGAGGTCACCGGTTCGATCCCGGTCGGGTCCACCAAATAAGTGACGTAATCGCGGGCGGTTCGGACTACTCCGGGCCGCCCGCGGCCGTTTACGGTCGCTGTAGCGTAGCTGGGCCGTTCCCGGCGATGAGCTCGCGGAGGCGCTCGAGCCGGGCGTGGGTGTAGCGGTCTGCCATCCTGGAGCTGCTCCAGCCGCCGGCGTCGCGGAGCTCGTGCTGGCCAGCGCCCCGCTCGGCGAGGCGCGAGGCGAAAACGTGCCTGAAGAGGTGCAACCACACGCGCTCGAGGCCGGCCGCCTTTGCGGCGCTCCGGAAGGCGCGGCGCGGGTCGGGGATGCGGCCGAAAACCAGAGCGTCATCGCGCTTCGGCAGGAGCTCGAGGATCTCGACCGCACGCGGCGAGAGCGGCGCGGGGCGCATCTTGCGCGCCTTGTTCCGCCCGCGGCGGCGCGTCGAGACGATCCAGGCGGTGGCGGTCTTCCTATCGATGTCGGCGACGGCGAGACGCGCGAGCTCGGATTTCCTCAAGCCCGTCTCGCGCGCGAACTCGACGAGGAGGCGCCAGGGCGCTCGGTATTTCCGCCGGCCGTGCGACGGAAGCGCGCCCTTGGGGTCCTCGAGCGCAGCCAAGATCTGGTCGAGCTGCTCGGCCTCGAGCGTCGGTACCGGCACCGCGTCCTCGGCGAGGGGCGTGTGCTTCGCCCAGGGGTTCTCGGTGTGGTACTGGCGGCCGCTCGTGAGACACCATTCGCCCCACGCCGCCATCGCGGCCATGAGGCGGTTCACGGTCGCGTCGCTGACGGGCGGGCCTTCCTTCAGCCCGTGGCTGGTGTGGATGAGGCGCCGGCGTCCGATCTGCATCGCGCGGAAGGCCTCGACGTCGGCGCGGGTGATGGAGAAGACAGACCGACTCGCGCCGAAGTGTGGGATGACTTGCAGGCGGATGAAGCCTTCGACGGCATCGTACCAACCGGAGCTCCACTCCTTCTCTCGCTGCTCGAGGTACTCGGCGGTGGCGCGCGAGAGGGTGGCCTCGCGCGGGATCGGGACGCCGGCTTCGGCCCGGACGCGTTCTAGTTCACGCGCCGCGAGCCAAGTAACAGCTGCGCTTCGATCTCGGCAACCCGTCGACTGGGCGCGGTCGATGCCGTCGGGCCCCGTGTAGACCGCCCACCAGTAGGGTGAATCTTTCCGGCGGTAGAGGCGCGAGCGGGCTCTAGGCATCGTATCTGGCTCTCGATATAGGCTGAAACGTCCGCCGCCCGGAACCTAACCCGCCGCTCTCCCACGAGAACGTAGCCGATCTTCTCCTTGAGTAGATAGACCTGCTGGCGGCAGACGCGGAGGATTCGCGCGACCTCCGTCGCGGTCAAGAGCTCTTCAAGGGTGGCGGCCGCCTGGCTCATCACCTTGTCTCGGGCGTCTGACCTCGTTGGACCAGTCTCAGCCAGGTCCGCCTCGAGACTGTAAGCAGGTTCGCGCACGCCGCTGCGTCCAGGAGTGCTGGGCGGGGTAGTGCATCGCCTACGAGGATCCTTGATGACACGGGCTGCGGCTCGATCGCTTCTGGGACTCTCACGGTCTATCCCATAGGTTCTATTATAAATATCTTATAGTCTGACGCTGCCACCGCAAGCCTCGCTCAGAAGACCAGATGGGGTTGACGGACGAGACGCGGAACGCCTGTGGAATCGGCGATCTGCTCCTTCCTCGAGAGAAGGCCGAGTCTTCATCGCCAAGAGCCAAACTGCAGTAGTGAACCAATCGCTACGCGGTTCGCGTCCGGCTCACGTTTAAACAGGATCCTGACTGGAATGGTGCACCACATCTGTAGTGTTGTTTTATATATGTCATGCAGCTACCTTCCAGGCCATGAGCGTGAATGCTCTCTCGCACGTGGTAGTGCCCACCCGCTCGTGCAGCGGACGCGCTGAGCGTCGTTCTGAGCTGCTCGGCTGCCGCGACCTCGGCCGGTACGCGGGCGCGACCCGCCTGGGAGCCAGAGAGGTTGTGCGACTCCTCCTCACCGCAGCTCTTTGGGTCGTGGTCGCGGGTATCCCAGCAGCGAGGCCAGGGCCATGACGCCGCCGAGACCTTTGCCTGGCGGCTCGGTGGCTGTGCGTCTTCTCTTGGCGCTCTTCGCGCTTGCCGCGCTGCCGGAACTCTGCACCAGGTTCCTGGCGGCCGCGGAGCCGGAGGGTCCCACCGCGGTCGTGTTGCGTCGCGCGATGGCCCCCATCCTGGGCCGCTACCTGCCGCTGCGGTCCTTCGCTGTGCTCCACCCGTTCCTGGTGGTCGGCGTGGGCGTCACGGCGCTCACGATCGCCTTGGTAACCGTGAGGGTGCTGGCGCGCCTGTGGTTCAACGAGGTGAGGCCACGCCTCGCAGGAACCCACTTCCGCGCGGAGCCGGCAACCTTTCCGCTCGCCAAGCCGGACCTCATGACGCTCGTCGCGAAACGCTCGGCTGGCGAGACCGTCGTGGGTGTAAGTCCGCCGCAAAGGCTAGTTGGCCGCTGGAGGCCGGTGTGTCTATCCGAGCGCCAGCGCAGCGCCCACCGGCACGTCCTTGGGAAGACCGGCAGCGGCAAGACGCAGAGCGTCCTCTTCACGGCTCTCCTGCAGGACGTGCTCGACGGCAAGGGTGTCCTCTTCCTCGATGGCAAGGGGAGCGACGAGAACACGCAAGCGCTCCTCGCGATGGCGAAGCTCGCCCACCGGGAGAGTGCGGTGAGGGTGTTCTCACTGCCCGCGTGGAACGCGCCCGAGCTCTTCAGCCACACCTACAACCTCGTCCACGTCACGCCCCGCGGGCCGGGGCCGGAGAAGCGGGGTGGCGACCCGGCTGTTGTCGCCGAACGGGTCTTCTCGGTGCTGCCGCTCGGCGACAACGCTTTCTATAACACCCAGGCGAAGCTCGCCTTCACAAACCTCTGCCGTCTCTTGCACGGCATCGTGGACGACGAGTGGCGCGGGCTGCCCTTCACGCTCCGAGACCTCTCGGTGTGTCTCAAGGGGGCGAGCGCGCTTCTCGGCCAGGAGGACGAGCTGGGGGAAGGGGCAATTCGCGCTCGGAAGCGGCTCGGGGCCAAGAACGACGGCTGGGGTGCGGCCCTCCTGTGGTGCCTCTCTGCCTCGAAGGACCAGGTGGCACGCCGAGAGATCGAGTCGCAAGTGCGCCGCCTCGGGAGGAAGGTCCACGAGACGTTCTCCGGTCTCGTGGGAGCGATCGACTGCTTCGACTCGCCGCTCGTGAACGCTTACGCGCCGGACATCGTGGTCGAGGAGGTGCTCGAGAAGGACCTCATCACCTACGTGAGGCTCCCCGGAAACATGTTCAAGCTGCAGGCGCCGGCTATCGGGCGGGCGGTGCTCTCGGACGTGCAGCAGCAGGGCGCGCTGCGCCAGGTCTTCCGGGCCAAGCGCAACCAGCGTGCCTTCTCGGTCGTCGTGGACGAGTTCGGTCGCTTCGCGGACAAGCAGTTCGTCGAGTCGCTGAACCAGCTCCGCGACGCGAACCTCCAGTTCACGATCGCCCATCAGTCGCTCGCCGACCTCGAGAGCGTGAGCCGTGAGTTTGCACACGCGGTCTGGGACAACACGCGGACGAAGGACGTGCTCTCTCAGGACAACCCCTCCCTTTGCGAGATGCTCGCGAAGAGCATCGGCACCGAACAGAAGCTCGAGCACACGGTCCGGCGGGAGGCCGGGCCCCTCTTCACGAGCGTCGCCACCCAGGAATCGTCGACGAGGCTCGTGGAGTCCTACCGGCTCCACCCGAACCGCATCAAGCAGCTCGCGCGCTCAGGGCAGGGCTATCTGTACACGGATGAGGGCATCACCCCCGTCTGCTACCCCCTCTTTCCGCCCTCGCTGCGGGCTCGCTATGGGCTTGCGAGAAACGACCAGAGCACAGCGAGGGGCCTTCACCTGTACGAGCGGTTCGTCGAGCGCGGTGCGGCGATGGAGCCAGAGATCTGCGCAGGAGGTATGCGGGCATGAAGCGGACGGACTCAAGCATCAGGGAGGTGGGTTCGGAAAGGCCAGCTCGTGACGTGCTCGTCGGAGCGACCTACCTCGACGTGACGAGCGGCCTCACTGTGCGCGTGCTCGACTTGCGCCCGGACCAGGGCCACGCACGTGTGTGTCTCGTCGAGGCGACCGACGGATCGCGACCCGGAGAACAGTGGCTGTGCCCCTCGCGGAAGCTCATCGGGCCCACGGTGAGCTCGGCGTCTCCCGCTCCCGACGACCTCCTCGCCGCTGCCAAGGACCTCCTTCACTGTGCCGAACGCTTGCTCACGCTTGGCCACGGCAGCCCCACAGAAGGCGTTATTGCCGTTGCCCGGCGGGTGAAGGCCGTCGGGGACGGCATCCTGGGCCGCGCCGCCGGCGAGCTCGGCCGAAGCGGTCCCATGGGAGGACGCCCATGATCCCGAACGAAGTCATCGAGCGGGTGAGGCGCGCGGCCGACGCCCTGGCGCTCATCGGGGAGCACATCCGGCTCGAGCAACGGGGCTCGGGCTACGTGGGTGCTTGCCCGTTCCACGCCGGAGGAGAGCCGTCCTTCACGGTGTACCCGGCCGAGAGAAGGTACGTCTGCTTCGGCTGTGGCGCTCGCGGCGACGTCTTCGACTTCCTGTGTCGCGCGACCGGAAGACCCTTCGGGGTCGTGGTCCGCGAGGTCGCGGCGCGGGTCCGGATCGCGGTCCCGCGAGATCGTCAAGGGGCCGCGGATGGCGGCCGCGACGAGCGCGCGGAGCTCCTCGGTGCCTGCGAGGCCGCTACCGTCCACTGGCAGAAGCGGCTCAGGGGGCCTGAAGGCGAGCCGGGGCGCGCCTACCTCGCGGCGCGGGGGATCGATGCGGCTGCCGTCGTCGCCTTCCGGCTAGGGTATGCGCCGGACGGCTGGCACGACCTCCAGAGCGCCCTCTGTCGAGCTGGCGTCTCGTCGGAGGTCCAGCACGCGGCGGGGCTCCTCGCCGCCAAGGACGGGGCCCGTAGGAAGCTCTACGACCGGTTCCGGGGCCGGGTCATCTTTCCCGTTTCGGATGCCCGCGGCAGGGTCATCGGGTTCGGCGGGCGCGCCATCGCCGACGAGGCCGGCGCAAAGTACCTGAACACGCCGGAAACGCTCCTCTACAAGAAGTCGCGCGCGCTCTTCGGCCTCAACTGGGCAGCCCAGGCGATCCGGAAGACGGGTAGGGCCCTCCTCGTCGAGGGCTACTTCGACGCCGTTGCCATGCACCAGGCCGGCTTCGAATCGACCGTGGCGCCCTGCGGAACGGTAGTGACGCTCGACCAACTCGCGCTCCTCTCCAGCGTCGGTTGCCGCGAAGTCGTGCTCCTCTTCGATGGAGACGAGGCCGGCCATGAGGCACCTCTCAGGGCCGCGGCCGTCATGCTGAAGGTCGGGCTGGCTGTACGGGTGGCGCGCTGTCCACGCGTTGCCGAAGACGACTCGGACCCGGCGAGGATCCTCAAGGACAGGGGTCGGTCCGAGGTGAGGGAGACCCTGGAGGCCGCGCAGCCACTTACGGAATTTCTCATCGCGGAGGCCATCGAGCGGCACGGCGGAGAGGGGGGCGCGCGGGCCTCGGTCGAGGAGACGCTACAGGTCGTGCGTGAGCTCATGCCGCATGTCCTCGCCACGCCAGAGGGGCTCATGCGCACGAAGTTCGAACGGGCCATCGCCCACCGTCTCGACGTCCACATCGGCTCGCTACGGGCGGCGGTGCAGCGCGAGGCGGCCAACCGGAGCTCAGGGTAGGGGGAGGAAGAGACGGCCATGCCCTATCCCAGCGGAGCCACCTTGGTCGAGCGCGACCGCGCGGTGCTCGCCTCGCTCGCGCTCGCGCGTTACCTCAGCCTCGAGCAGGTCGGCCGGCTCGTCTTCCCGGGCCGTACCCCGACCGTCGCTCGCCGCCGACTCTCCCGGCTCTCCATGGCAGCTAACGGCCTCGACCCGCTCGTCCGGGCGGTGCCCTACCGGAAGCCAACCGGCGCTCCCGGGCGCGCTTTTGCGCTCACCGAGGCGGGCTACGTGCTGGCGAGGCGCCTCGTGCCATACGCACCGGTACCAGGGCGTGATGTCGGCGCGGCGTTCCTCGAGCACGCGCTCGGCCTGAACGACGTCCTCGTCGAGCTCGCGCTCAAAGTGCGCGCCACGAACGAACGGACTTGGTTCTACGATCTGCCGTTCCGCTGGCTCTGCGAGAGCGGCGAGTCCGTGAAGTTCCAGTACTACGACCGGGCAGCACAGCGGGTCGAGCGGGGCGGCATTCGCGCCGACGCGATCCTCGAAATAGGCGAGCCTCGCCGGCGCCTCTTTCTCGAGTGCGAAACCGGGTCGCACACGCTCGTGAGCGTCGACCCGACGAACACCGGCGCCACGCACGCCAAGGTGAACCGCTACCTGCAGTTCTTTGCCGGCGCGATAGGGCAGCACGATCCACGGACGCCTTACGCACAGCACTTCCCAGACGGATCTACCCCGGCGCTCGTGTTCCTGGCGTACTCCGAGCGGCGGAGGGACGCCATCCGGAAGGTCATCGCCGAGAGAGGCGCTGGGGCACGCATCAAGGTCGCCGCGTACACGCTGGAAGAGGCACCGGAGGTCTTCGCCGCTGTAGCGCAGGGCCGGCCGGTCGCGCAGAAGCCACCCTACGCGACCATCTCGGGGGCGCAGGTCGCGGTTCTTGTGCGCGCTCTCGCGAACGGTGACGCGTTGGCGCTTCGGGCGGCCACGGCGCTCGTTGCTCGGCTTGCGGCGGAGACCGGCGCCGGTCCGGTTCCGGGGGTCGCTGCTGGCACGGGATCCGACGGCGCAGAGCGGACGCCATGATCAGCGTCAGCAGTTGCGTTGGAGACACCGGGGACTTCAGCCGCGCCGCTTTCACGGAATGGGAAAAGCTTGTTGGAGGTGTGACGTGCTCGCCCTACTCACTTTGGTACCGCGCTGGCTCGTCTACAGCGCGTTCCTCTTCGCGAGCGGCTTTGCGATAGGCGAAGACGTGGCGTACCGGAAGGCGGCGCGCGAAGCTCACGGCGAGGCGCGACTCTTGCACGAGCCGTCTACACGAGCAGTGGCCCTCGCTCCCCGGCCGGCCACCGCGCCGGCGACCCGGTGACGCCTGTGCAGGACGCGAGGCTCTTGCGCAATGTACGCCTCGCGGTCGTTGCGGCGGGAGCGTGCGCTGTAGCCGCGACGTCCTCGGCCGCCGAGCGCTGCGACGACGCCTATGACAGGATCATCCGGCAGGCGATCGCGGAGGCAGGGGGCCTGCACCCGCCGCCTGTTGCGCTCGTGAAAGCCATCATCCGAGAGGAGAGCTCCTTCAAGCCCCGTGCGGTGTCGCCGGCCGGGGCGCGCGGCCTCATGCAGCTCATGCCAGCCACGGCAGCGCGCCTCGGCGTTCGCGAAGGCGATCTCTTCGATCCTCACACCAACATCCGCGCCGGTGTACGCCTGCTGGCCGTCCTCCTCGAGCACTACCGGGGCGACATCGTGAGCGCCCTCGTCGCCTACAACGCGCATCCGCAAGCGCTCTTCGCGCGCATACCGAGGAACGGCGAGACGCCGGCCTACGTGTGGCGGGTTCTCGGCTTCTTCGAATTCTACTTGGAGCGTGCCGCCCTACCGACTGAACACGGAGGTGACGCGTGACAAAGCGATTCGCGGTGGCGGTCCAGAAGGGAGGGGCGGGGAAGACCACGACGGCGACGCAGCTCGCTTGGGGCCTCGCGCGCCGAGGGAAGCGCACGCTCGTCGTGGACCTCGACGCCCAGGCCAACGCCACGGTGACACTGCTCGGCGCGAAGATCGACTTTCCGTACACCGCGACCGACTTCTTATTCACTCCCGAGAAGGCAACCGTGCTCCAGCGGGCCGCAGAGGACCTCTTCGTCGTGCCGGCGACGCTCCGTTTCTCCATGGCCGAGCGGCAAATCCTAAGCTTGCCGCCTTACGAGAGCCCGTTTCTGCTCGCAAAGGCTCTCGCACGCATCGAAGAGGGTTTCCATTACGTGCTCTGCGACCTGGGACCGACTTTGGGCGGGGTCTTCGTGAATGCGGTCATCGCCTGCCCGACCATCATCGCGCCGGCCGAGGCGAACCACCTGGCCATCCAGGGGGTGCCCGACCTGCAGGACGAAGTCTCGCGGATCGGCGGGTCCGGGGTCGTGGGTGGACCACGTGTTCTCCGCTTCCTCGCTACGAAGTGCAACGACCACCAGGTCGAGCCGCGCGAGGCACTGAGGGCCATCGAGCGGCTCTGTGGGGCGCAGCTCCTGCGGACGCGGGTGCCCAAGGCCGCCGCGGTGGAGCAAGCGATGGGCCGAGGCGTTCCCATTTTCGACTCGTGCTTTCGTGACACAGCGGCGCAAGTGGCCTTTGTGGCGCTCGTGGACGAGTTTCTCACGCTCGAGGAGAGGTCTCATGGATAGGCTCGGTTCTGGATCCGGGGGAGCGAAGGCGTTTCTCGAGGAGCGAGTAGCAGAAGCCGTGGAGCACGGCGATAGGGCGCGACACGGGTCCGCGCTTGAGGCCCTCTTCGACGGCGTGGGCGGCATGTTCGAGATTCCGCTCGACCGCCTCCGGCGCGACCCAGCGCAGCCGCGAAAGGACTTCGACGAAGGAGAGCTCGCGGAGCTGGCTGAAAACATGAAGCAACTCGGGCAACTGCAGCCCGTCGTGGTCCGCCCCATCGCCGCCGAAGCGGGTTACTACATGATCGTAATGGGCGAGCGCCGCTGGCGCGCCGCTGCCCTCGCAGGTCTACCGGCGCTTCAGTGCATTCTCCGGCAGGAAGACGCGCGGCTCATCCCCGCCAAGCAATGGGCGGAGAACCACTTCCGCGCCGATCTCTCACCCATCGAGGAGGCTGGTGCCATCAAGAGCGTGATGGAACTAGAAGATCTCGACACGCCGGGCTTTGCGGCGCGCTACCACCTCTCCGAGCGCACGGTCCGGCGCTACCTCCAGCTCCTGGCGGCGCCGGTCTGGATCCAGGCGGCGGTCGTGAAGGGCGAGCAGGTGAAGGTGGGGGAGGGGGTCGAGGTCCGCAAGCTCGACCTCACCGGCGCCGTGGAGCTGCAGCGGATCTACAATACCTACCTCCGGAAGGAGGAGGCGGAAGCCAGGGCGAAGAACCAGGGCGACAAGATGGTGGCGGCGCGAGCCGTTTCGGTCGCGGCCAAGAAGGCGCAGCAGCGAGCCGAGGCGTTGAAGCGCCGAGCCTTCCGAGAAAACTGGTCCCGGCGCCGATGGCAGAACTTCGCTGCCGACGCAGCGGAAACTCCTAAGGCGGCGCTGGTCGAAAAGCGGCAGAAGCCCTTGTTCGAGTGTTCTGGGTCCCGCCTCGTCATCCATCTCGACCGCTGGGCGGCCGCGTCTGCTGGCGAGATCGACAGCCTTCGTGGGCACCTGGGTGGGATGTTTGCCGGGGATGCCAGCGTAGGCACCGGCGAGAGTGATGGCGGGCGTGAAACTACGTCACCGGTAACTCCGGACTGACCGACGGCCTCTAGCTCGCCGCGCGCCTACCTCTCGCTATGGACAAGATCAAGGGATCGAGCGGCGCCGGGCGACGGCACCGAACTGATCATCGCCACGATGGCGGCCTGCGGTCGAACTCGAGCGTGCGAGGATCAGATTCTGGGCTGAATCTCCATTGACTCAGTGTGGCCAGGGTTCTGGCTTGGGAGAGCCACCGCCAGGATGATCACGCGGCCGCGTGCTCGGCGTCCCTGAGTAGCGCGCTCCAGCTCCTGCTCCGACTCGACAACGAGGAGATCGCTGCAGCGCGCCGCAGTGCCGACACGCTCGCTTCCACCCCACGAAGGCGGCACCTGGTCCGCATATTCGAGACGAACGAACGTGGCGTGTGCAAGCAAAGAAGATGGCCTCGAGAAGGTTCGTCTTGCCTTGCCCGTTCGCTCCGAGCACGTGCCGTTCGCACTCGCACGACTTCGTGCCGCCGACGTCGAGGGGGACATCTCTCGGCGCCGTTCTGAGGGTGTGGCCGACACCATCATCTCGAAGGAACTCGTCGTCCTAAGAAAGTCGCTCCGCCTCGCGATGCGCGCACCGTCTCAAGCCGCTGCCGTCGAGCTGATGAGCAGAATCGAGCCGGCGAACACTCCAACCACACCAATCCCAGGTTGTCCTCGCTCATCTCGCGCCTCCGCAAGCTGTTGTCCTCCACTCCGTGACCGGTGACGAGAGCCGACCGGCGCTGTAGCCGGCCCGGCGGTCCTCATTGCGGTCACCGCGGACCTGGGGCCACCTGCATCTCGTGGTCCGGCGATGTCCCGACGGCCAGGGCCTCAACGACCGTGCCGTACGGCGTCACCAGCGCCCAGCCCTGGATCGCCAGGCTCTTTCCGGGCGTCAGCAAGGAAGCGGCTTCGAAGGCTGCACGCCGCGGGATTCTCACGATCGTGCCGTCGAGGAGTACGCCGTTGACGTCGCCCGCGGGGCCGTAGAGCGACCTCTGCACCTTGCCCTGGACCGATAGTCGCTGCGCCCTTGGAGCCCGTGTCCCGGGTGGCTGGGGGGGCGGGCGAGAGCCGGGAGACGGCGGTCCGCTGTCGACCACGGTCTGCCCGTTGTTGTCATCGGTGACCGAGACGGCCACCACGAGCGGAGCCGAGGGCGAGCGGTAGCCTCTCACCGTCACCGTGTCGCCGGCCCTCACCGCGCTGGCGAGCTGCGCCGTCAGGTGAGGCGGCAAGTGAACCTGGGTTCCATCTATTAGGATGACGCCGTCGAGCTCCCCGAAGGGAGTGAGCGTGAACCGGCTTACCTGGCCCTGCACCTCGGCCAGTTGCTCCGGGACAGCAGGGGGTGGGGCGGGCGCCTGCGCGACGGCCGAACTCATGGCTAGCCACGTCGCTGCAGCGCCCGTGGTGGTCATCACTGCCGTAGCAGGCAGCGAGCAGACCATCTCGGCCATGAAGGCGGGCGCCTACGACTACATCGGCAAGCCGTTCGACGCCCAGGAGGTGCTCGACACGGCCCAGCGCGCCGTCGAGGTGAGCCAACTCCTCACTGAGGTCGAGCGCCTGCGCGAGGCGCCCGATGGAGACGGGGATCTCATCGGACACCACCCCGCGATGCAGCAGCTGTTCAAGATGATCGGGATGGTAGTTCCTTCGGACGCGACCGTCCTCGTCACGGGGAGTCCGGGACGGGGAAGGAGCTCGTCGCGCGCGCCATCCACCGCCACAGTGCGCGGGCCCGAGGGCCGCTCGTGGTGGTCAACTGTGGGGCGATCCCCGAGGATCTCCTGGAGAGCGAACTCTTCGGACACGAGCGAGGCGCATTCACGGGAGCGCTCCAGGCAAAGCAGGGCCGGCTGGAGCTGGCAGCCGGTGGAACGGTGTTCCTCGACGAGATCGGCGAGCTTCCCGCCGGGACGCAAGTGAAGCTCCTGCGCGTCCTCCAGGAGCACACGTTCCAGCGCGTCGGCGCGAACGAGACGCGGCACATCGATTTCCGCGTGATCGCCGCCACGAACCGAGATCTAGGCTCGGAGCTTTCGCGAGGACCTCTTCTACCGCCTCAACGTGGTGCGCCTCGAGGTCCCTCCGCTGCGGGCGCGCCTGAGCGACATCCCCGAGCTCGCGGAGCACTTCCTCCAGCGCCACCGCCCCAGCCGGTTCGACCCACCCTCCGGGTTCACGGACGAGGCGATGCGCGCCCTGCTCGTCCACGACTACCCGGGAAAGTACCCGTACGGTCGACCGCGTAGTCCCGCCGCTCAGGTTCGTGCTGTAGCTTTCCTGGCGTGCGGCGCGTCATTCCGACCGAGCAACCGCAGCGAGGCGAGCCGCTGCTGAGTGTCCTGCTGCTGGCGGGTCTCGTTCCAGTACTTCGGGGCGAGGGCGAGGACCTGCTTTGCCGGCTAGGACGGGAGCAGCGTGAGCACGTCGCGCAGGTAGGCCCAGGGCTCGATCTCGTGGAGCTGGCAGCTCGCGACGAGCGAGACCACGGTCGCGTTCCAGTGGGCGCCGTCGTCGCTTCCGCAGTAGAGCCAGTTGTGGGCCCCCACCTTCTCGCGGCGCAGCTCGAGTTCGCTGGGGTTGTTGTCGAGCCTCAGCAGCCCATCGTCGAGGAAGCGCGTGAGGGGGACGCGGTTGTTGACGAGGTAGTTCATGGCTTTGGCGATGGGCGCCTCGTCGGCGACCTTGGGCCGTTCGGCGGCGATCCAGGCGTAGAGCTTGTCGATGACGGGCTGGGCCTCCGCCTTGCGCTTGGCGCCGTCGGTCACCCCGGTCCTGGGATCGGTGGCGAGCAGGTGGGCGTCGTAGAGGAGGCGGATGAAGCCGATGATGACGAGCGCCCGCGGCTCGTCGCTCGACAGGGCGTCGAATGCGCCCCTGCGTCCGTGCGCCCAACACCCAACCTCGACGATCCCGGGCTCCCGCCGGTAGAGCTCGTGATAGACCGCCGAGGCGTCGGCCAGAAGGTAACCGCGGTAGCCCTCGAGGAGCTTCGCCGGGACGAGGCCGTCGTGGGTCTTGGTGTAGCGGAAGAGGGCATGGTCCCGCTCTGCCACCATGACCCAGAAGTGGTTGCGGCTGCACTTCTCCTTGGCGAACACCAGGACGCCCGTCGCGTCGATGCAGATCCAGCGCGCGTTCGTCTTGGCGTCCTCCCACATCGCGTCCACGATGCGGTTGAGCAGGACCACCGAGCCCTGCACGAAGCCGCAGAGGGTCGAGCGCGGCAGGTGCAAGCCCTCGCGCCGGAAGATCTTCTCCTGCCGGTGCAGCGGGAGGTGATCGGCGAACTTGGAGACCAGCACGTGCGCAAGCAGGCCCGGCCCGGCGATCCCACGCGGGATGGGCCGCTCGGGGAGATCGGCGATCACGATGGCCCCGGGCTTCGCCGGCTCCACGACCTCGGCGACGGGCGCTGCCCCGCTGGCGGCCGGAGTGGCCTCGGGGACGCCCGCCTCCGGAGCGGCTACCGCCACCGCTTCCGGTACCTTGTACTTGGGCCGGATCACCTGCACGCGGACGAGCGAGGCGGGCCGGCGGTCGAGGTGCTCGCTCACCTCTTCACCGATCTTCACGAGCGCCTCGCCGCCGGGCAGGAGGCGCTCGGGCGGCTCAAGCGTGATCTTCTCGACCGGGAGGTCCTCCAGGGAGAGGTCGCGCCGACCGTGAGGCTTGGGCACCTTCTTCTCTGCCTTGCGGCGGGCGACCTCGGCCTTGGCGCGCTCACGGAGCTTCTCGAGCTCCGACACGACCTCTTCCGCCGCGGCCTCGCTGCCGATGCGCGCCCGCTCGAGGGCCTCGAGCACCGGCGCGAACGCGAGCTGGACCTGGTCGGGGTCGACGGTCTCGGCCTTCTGGCCGAAGAGCTGGCGCTTCAGGCGTTCGAGCTCGAGCAGGACGAGCTCGTAGAGCTTCTTGAACTCGTTCCGCTCGTGCTCGGCGCGCTCGGCACGGGCGCGGAACTCGTCGCGCTCGCGCTTCGCCGCCGCGAGCTCCGCCCTCAGCTCCTCGGTCTCGCGGTCTCTCGTCTCGGCGGCGGCGCTCACGTACCATGTTAATTACTCACAGTGGACCCGACGCGCAAGGCCGCCTCGCGCGCCTGGTGCGCGATTTTTCGGAACGTGGCCCTCGAGGCCGGCAGCTGCACGCCCTCCAAGATCGCCGCCATCTCCGCGGCGTCGATGGCCACGCTCGTCGTCCCGGGCGCCGCCTCCGGGATCCGGAAGAAGCCGCGGCGGTCGAGGGCCTTGTACAAGAGACAGAAGCCGGTCCGGTCGTGCCAGAGGAGCTTCACCCTGTCGCGCCGCTTGTTGGTGAACACGTATAGTGCACCGTTGCCGGGGTCTTGCGCGAGCTGCTCCCTCGTCGCCTCGGCCAGCCCCACGAAGCCACGGCGCATGTCTACCGGCGCCGCCGCCACCCAGATCTTCACGCCGGCGGGGATCACGAGCGCGTCTCCTCGAGCACGCCGACGAGCCGTGCAAGCTCGGCTGCGTCGAACCCGCCTGCCAGGCGCACCACGCGGCCCGAGGAGAGCACCACCTCAAAACCGCACGTCGGAGCCGGCTTCGGCGCCTCCCTCGTCGTGAGTTCCACGAACTGAAGCGGGGCGACCGGCCTCGCTCCAGCCCGCCCGTTCCTGCGCTGCTGCGCGAGCTTCCACTTCCAGAACGACAACGACCCCGGCCTCAGGCCCTCGCGCGCGGCGAACGTGCGGATGCTCAGTCCGCTCCGCTCCAGCCGCTCCACCCGTTTCGCCCACCTCGCCACGCTCGTCATCGCGGGCTTCGCCTTCGCCATATCCGTCCTCCTGTCGAGGACGAACCTGTGTCGGCTCAGCTCACGCGGCCAGGACGCTCTTCACCGGACGGGTACCCGGGAAACGTGCGCGAGCTCGAAAACGCCGTAGAGCGGGCAGTCGTAGTAGCGCGGGCCCCCTCCTCACCGCGGGCGATCTGCCCGACACCGTGCGGATACGCAGCGAACTCGCCCGCCCCGGGGAGCTCGATCGCCTGCTGGAACTGCCTCTGGAAAGGGCCACGCGAGAACTGGAGCGCCTCCTCATAGCCCGCGCGCTGGAGAGAGCCGGTGGTAACAAGACCAGCGCCGCGCGGGCTCTCGGGATGCACAGACAGTTACTCTACGCGAAATTCAAGGAGTTGGGTATGGAATAGGATCGACAGAGGGCCACTTCGCCGAAGATGCCTTGGCGGAGCCCATGCGAAGTAAGGGAGTGTGTCTCGAAGGAGGCTGCGATCGCCCAGGCGAGTGGCCGATCGATTACAGGTCTCCCGGCACTCCCGCGTGCTGTGCCAAGGGATCGCGGGCCTGTCGCCCTCACCGGCGGAAACAGCCTAGCCGGGTGACGTGGCGAAGCAAGAATTCGAACACGGCGACCTTATCGCACAAGGAACTAAGGATCTATCAAGTGTGGTTGCAAATTCGAAGGGAGGCTGGGTGGGGACGCTCTCATGTCGCTCGGAGAAGCAGGACGTCGCAGGGTGCGTGATCGAGTACGAACCGGGCGACGTGGCCGATCGAAGCGGGGCCGAGGTGTGGCCTTCCCGCCCCGCCCTTCCGGGCGTGGATGGCGATCAGCCGGCAGCGGAGGCTCGCCGCACTCGAGATGACGATCTGCTCGGGGTGACCACGCTCCTGGTACACGTGCACGTGAAACCCCGCCCGCTCAGCCTCGAGTCGAGCCTCCTCAAGCGCGGCGGTTGCAGCGGCCTCTTCCGCCTCGTCGATGCGCCGCTCGTGCTCTGGTGGGGGAGGGGGGGGAGGGTGGCGGGGGAGGTGTGGAGGCGGTGGATGGGGCGGGTGGTGCCTGGGCCCGTGCAAGAGGTGCTCCAGGGTGTGACGCGGGCCAACGTTGATGACGTGAAGCAAATGCAGATCGTGCCCAGGCCCCACGACCTCGAGTACCCGACGGACGAGCTCGCCGCCTCCGCGGGCCCCCACGGCGCACAGGATGTCCATCTCGCACCTCCTGCGAAACACGTTCGCACGGGCTCACCAGCGTAGCCAGATTAGGATGCCCCCGGCCAAGACCATGGCCGGGACCAGCGCGATTCCCAGCTTGAAATACTCGACCGAGGAGACCTCCAAGCCCTTCCGTCGCAAGATGAGGAGCCAGAGCATGGTGGCGAGCGATCCGACGGTGGTCAGATTCGGCCCTAGGTCGCAGCCAAGGATGGTGGCATAGATCAGCCCCTGATGCACCGAGCCGCTCGTACCGACAGCGCGCAGCGCGGAGATCATGACCAACGCCATGGGCACGTTGTTGATAAGGTTGGCCCCGATCGCCGAGCCAGCCGCAGTGAAGAGAGAGGCCCGCAAGGGGCTCTGGCCGGCGAGTGCCATGAGCACCGCTCCGAAGCGGGCCGTCAGACCGAGGTCCTCGACGCCGCGCACTACGACGAACATGCCGGATATGAAGACGAAGAGAGACCACGAGATCTCGCGGCGAAGGCGGTCCCAGGCGAGCTGGCGTTGGTAGGCCGCCGCCACGAGCAGGAGGGCGGCCCCACCGAGGGCGACCCATGCCACCGGAGCTTCGAGGGCTGACGCCACAACGAAGGCAACCGCCGTCACGGCGAGGATGGCCAGGGTGGAGCGGAAGAACGGCCGGTGGGGCACGTCGACAAGTGGGAGGTCTGCGACGCGGAAGCCGCGCCGCAGCTCGGCTCGGAAGAGGAACAGGAATGCGATGATGTTGAGCGAGATGCAGAGCAACGCTGGGAGTAACAGGTACCGGAGAAAGGTCCCGAGGCCGCCCCCGAGCCCGTCGAGGATCAGGATGTTGATGGGATTACTCACCGGTAGAAGAAAAGAGGCTGTGTCCGCGATGAACGTACAGGCGAACATGTATGGGAGAACTGGGACCCGGAGACGCGTGACGAGGGCGTAGACTGCCGGGGTCAGGATGAGCGCCGTCGCATCGTTCGAGAGGAAGGCGGTGATCACCAGACCGATGAGGAACACGGCCAGCAGCAGGCGTCGAGGACTGCCCTTGGCCCACCGGCCAGCGTGATAGGCGAACGTGGTGAAGATTCCGGCCTGATCGGCGACGGCCGAGATGGTCATGAGTCCCAGGAAGAACCCGTAGACGTTGAGCTGGCCCGCGAGCACGCGGGCCGCCTCAAAAGGCTGGACTATCCCAACGATCAACATCGCGCCGCCACCGACCGCCGCGGACAGCGCCTCGGGAACGCGATACGGCCGAACCATGATCGCCACCAGGGTGGCGGCGAATATCAGTATGCCAACCGCGGTGTGCAGCATCGAGTGTTGCATTCTAAGTACGTGATCGGACGCGTAGTTGACAGGTTCCGCCTGGGTCGCCCCGATCGGTTCGGGGCACAGCTTCAAGACCTGCACGAACAGATCGCCGAGCGCGCCCAGGTACCTCCGACGGAACTTGTTGCCGTCCGAAAGTCGGACTGCTGCACTTGTCGTTCGGTCACGTGACGTCACACGCCGCAGGTCTTCGAAGCGTGGGCCATATGCCGGTGCGACATGAATTGGCCGCGTGCTTTATGCTTCTCGTACAAGACCGCCGGGCCCTGCATGAACTCGGCGCTACGGGAGGCCCCGACCGCAAGCCAGACGAAGGGGTTGCTCGCCATCCGCGCCAAGAAGCTGTACCTACGGGTACCCTTTATCGAGCGAAGAACGAATCTGGGGTCGCACGCACAGCTTGCTGAGCATGTACGCGGCCCACCGCGCCGGGCCGACTCGGGAGTTCGAAGGCGCGCTCAAGCCCTTCATGGAACGGGATTCGCTCACGCGCGTCGGCTCCGCGGCCCGCGCAGGATGGCATCGGGAACAGAGCCGACAGGTGGTCGAGCGCAAGGCTCACTGTCCGACGGAGCGGATGGTCCAGAGTGCACGGTGAAACGCCTGGGCGGCCCACAGCACGCACGCGCTGGCGAGCAGCGCCGCCAGCGACGCGAGGGAGCGGACCCATGCCAACATCCCGGGGATCCGTCGTCCAGGAATGAGCCCCTAACAGCGCTCCCGAGCCGCACAGTGCGAGGCCGAGCGCGAGCATCGCTCAGACCGCGTTCATCTCATTCCCTAAAAGAATGTAAGCACGGCAAACATGGCGAGGAGCGTGAGGAGCGCATACGCTACATAGGCGTTCAGAAGGCCGCGGTGCATTCGCGCGAGGGCGCGCGCAATGCCCATCGCCAGTTCGCGCGCGGGCAACACCAGCCGATCGACGATGTGTACTTCCTCCGCCTCGCGGCGGATGGCGGTGCGGAAATGCTCGGCGACGGTATCGCGGGTGTCCTCCACGATCGTCGGACGGAAGATCGCCTGGAACACGACTCGAACCGGATTGGAGAAGCCTGTTGCCGTGTAGGTCATCTCCGGCAAGAGGCGGCGGATGCCGCCATCCCAGCACACGCGCCGCACGGCCTTTCGCCGAGCTCGCGCCCTGCGCACGCCTAGAAAGACGAGCAGGAGCAACCCAGCCAGGACGAGGATCAAGTAGGTCGGCGCGCCGGCGAACACGACCGGGTTCGCAGCGCCACCGCGATGGAGGATGACGAGACCCGTGCCAGGTGCAACGCCTTGCCCGACCTGTGCACCGAGCTCGTGAAACTCTTCTTTGAACGCAAGCGGAAGTGCTTGGTTCCCGGCGCTCCCAGCGAAAAACGGCGGTACGAGCGCGGTCTGTGCACTGCTGTGCGCTATCGGCTGCACCGCGTGGTCGAGGACCGCGATGACATAAGTGGGGAGCACACCGAGCAACAGGCAGACGAGCGCGAGCACTGCCATGGGCGCGAGCGCCGAGGAGGTCGCCTCCTCGGCTTGCTCGGCCTCTGACGATCGCGCGATACCCAAGAAACCCATCGCGAACAGCTTCACGAAGCACGTCACCGCCAGGGCGGCGGTCAATGCCAGCGCCGCGCCACAGAGCGCAAACACGACTTTCACGCCGCTCGACTGCAGCTCCGTGCTACGCAACAGTGTCTGCAACGTGAGCCACTCGCTGACGAAACCGTTGAACGGCGGCAGTGCGGCGATGGACAGAACGCCTGCCAGGATGCCCAGGCCCGTCCAGGGCATGCGGTGGATCAACCCTCCCAGCCGGTCGAGGTCGCGCGTTGTGGCCCGATGGTCGATCGTGCCTGCGCCGACGAAGAGCAGCGTCTTGTAAAGTGAATGATTGACAAGGTGATACAGCGCGACCAGAAAGGCGATAGCGACCAGAGCCGGTTTCTCGGCCGCCGTAAAAATGAATCCCGCGCCGAACCCGACGGTGATGATGCCAGCATTTTCGATCGAACTATGTGCTAGGAGTGTCTTCAGGTCGTTGTCCGTCGTGGCGTAGAGGATGCCGATCAACGCCGAGGTCGTGCCGACGACGAGCGCGATGATCCCAGGGGTGGCGGACGCCGCGGGCAACAGGTCGGCATTCACGCGAAAGATACCGTACAGGCCGAGGTTCAGCGTCGCGCCAGCCAGAAGGGGGACGAAGGGCGCGGGAGCAGCTGTGTAGGCCGGTGGTAGCCACCCATTCAAAGGCACCAGGCCAGCCTTCACGCCAAAGCCGAAAAAGGTCAGCAGAAATATCGCAATTCGGATTCCGCCGCCGAGCGCGGCGGCCGAAGTGTGCAATCGATTGAACTCGATCGAACCGGCGTTGGCGGCGAGCAGGAGCAAGCCCAGCGCCGCGGCCAGGTAGCCGGCCTCGCTCATCGCGAGCATCAGGTAGCTCGCCTTTCGATTCGCCTCCTCCTCATGTTCGAAGTTCACTAGCAGGTAGCACAGGATGGACATGACCTCCCACGCCACCAGAAACGAGAAGACGTCGCCCGAGATCAGAATCCACGCGATCGATCCCAGCAGCGCGAAAACCATCACCGCATAGCCCTTGATCCTGTAACGACCGAGCAGGCGCGGTAGGCTGTTCGCGGTGAAAACCGAGACCGGCAAAGAAACCGCTCCTGTCACCAGCAGGAACAGGCCACTCAAGGCGTCGCAGCGGAGGACGATGGTGCCGACTGCCGGTATGTTCCAAAGTGTGGTCGCGGTGGTCTGCGGTTCGAACAACGCGTCGGCACCGAGGCCAATCAGAGCCAGAGCCGCGAGCACGCCAAGCCAGGCGACGACGCGCGGGCTTTGCTGCTGCGGGAGTACCAACGCCAGCACGACGCCCGCTCCGCACAGCGCCAGGAACAACGAAAGCCAGGCGAAGAATGGACTCACCGCCTCCTCCCATTCTCGTGCGCCTCAACTTCCGGCGAGAGCAAGACCGTCGGTGCCTTACGCCCGACAGCGACCAGCAGCCCGTGCAAAATCGCCAGCGGCGGTGGCGGCTGCCCTGGCACTTCCACGTCTACCGGAAGTACTTGAGCCACGCCGGTGCCGGTCACGAAGCTCGGCCCGAACACGCCGCCTGACAGGGCGCACGCGCCGACAGCCATCACCCGCTTGGGCGTCGGCATGGCGTCGTACGTCTTTTGCAAAGCAGTTTTCATGTGATCGGTGACCGGGCCAACGACGAGCAGTACGTCCGCGTGTCGTGGTGTCGGCGTGATGAAGAAGCCGAGCCGGTGCATGTTGTAATAGGGATTGTTGAGTTGCCTCACCTCATGCAGGCAGGCCCCACAATCGCCCGCGTCCACCACGATGATGTGAATCGAGCCGCGGAACGCTGTTCCCAGATTCCGAAGCGGATCGTCGCTCGCGGTGGCCGCTCCCCACTCGTAGTCGTGCGACCAGGCCATCGGCGTGCTGATCTGTCGCCGACAACGGTAGCAGTGCACGCAGCGGCGATAATCCACAACAACCTGGCTATCCCGCTCCTCGAGCGCATGGGTTGGACATCGATCGACAAGGCGAGCGATCTCATCAGCCGGATAGGCGCCGCTCAGGGGCAGCCCTGGCGAAACGCCCGCCGCTGTTTCCGGCTTAGCTGGGTAGGCCGTCGTCCGAACGCCTGTCCGGGCTCCTCTGAGTACCCATCGACTCATGATCCAAACCTCATGTGCGTCTCAGCGATCGTTCTCGGCGACCGAAAGACCGAGCGTCGATAGAATGATGGGGAAATCCTGGAAAGCGAAGTCTTCCACGCTCAACCGAAAACCGAGCCAATTTGTGAACGATGGCGGCACGATTCGATAGCGCACCACCCTGTGGTCTTCGTTGAGGCGCAGCCAATGGAAAGCCGCACCGCGCGGGGCTTCGACCCAACCCAGTGCAGCGCCGGACTTGACCCGGTTGGGTGTGACCACCGGTCCGGTGCTCAACTGGGCTGCCGCTTGTTCCATCAAACGAACGGACTGACGTGCCTCAGCGAACAAGACCCGCAAGCGCGCATACCCGTCGCCTTCACGTTCGACCGGCACATCGAACGGGAACCGGGAGTAGTCACCGTAGGGCTGGGCCCGGCGCAAATCGCGCGAGATCCCAGAAGCGCGTGCGGTCGGTCCTACAAGCCCGAATACGCGCGCATTGCGCTCCACGATGAACCCGACCTCCTCCAGTCGGTCGAGGAAGCTACTCGACACCTTCAGCATCCCCTCGAGATGGATGAGTTGGCCTAGCACCTCTTGACACCGACGTAATGCTTCCTGGCAGCCGGTGTCGCTGAGGTCGGCCGCGAGGCCGCCGGGAACCGCTAGCCCAAAGAGGTAGCGATGACCGGTCAAGGCGCCGCTCACACGAAGCAGGTCCTCTTCAAGTATCCCTGCCTGGCTGGCAGCGACAGCGAGTGCCGTCGATTCGCAGATTCCTTCGATGGCGCTCACGTGGTGACGCAAACGTTCGAGTTCGGCGATGAACACGCGCAACGCCCTGGCGCGCGGTGGCACTTCGGTGCCGCAGATTGCCTCCACCGCATGGCTGAACGCGAGCGCGTGCGCGAAGGCCGTCGTAGCGGCAAAGCGTTCCGCCAGCAACAGAGCGTCGCTGACTGCCCGGCCTTCGGCGATCTTCTCTATGCCTCGATACTTGTAAAAGAGCCGTGGAATCGCGCGGATCACATCCTCGCCGACGGTCTCTAGGAGGAAATGAGCTGACTCGGCTAAGCCCGAGTACACAGGCCCGATCGGCATCGCAAACGCACCCTGAGCTTCCACGATACGGCGGGGGCGCCACTCGACGTTCGGGCGGCGCTCGGCAACGGGTTTGTATGCGCTGAAGCTACGGCGCATCGGTTCGACGCCCTCTTCCCAGGCGTCGTCGTGCAGTACGAAGTCGCCGAGATGCGGATGGCCCTCAAATACGAGGCCGAAGAGGTCCTCGGCCTCGCGTTCGTGCCAGTTCGCGGCATGAACGTATTTCACGATGCTCGGTATGGTCCGCTGCGCGAGCGGAGCAGCTACCCGTACATGAACCCAACCTGCTCCCACTTGCTGGCTATAGAAAATGTAGCGAAGATTCCACTCGCTGTCGCCCTCCTCGACGATGAGGCCAGCGAAGCTGAAATCCCACTCGAGGAACAAGCGTCCGCACAATTCGGCTAGCGCCGACAGAGCGCATGTCACTTCGCACCCGGAAGCGCCTGGAGCAGCCTCCATATGCGCCCGGCCAGGCCAGCGCCGCGTGATCTCTTGTTGGAGGTCTGACCGGGTCATGGCGAAGGAGCCTGCGAAATGTTTGCGGCGGCAAGCGCAACCAACTCGTGCAGTTTCGCTGGCTGGTAGACGCCGAACACAAGGATCGGAATGGCTGCGAGGATGAGAGTCAACACGCAGGTGAAGGGGAGCGCAGCATGGGTAGAGGGCTTCTCCGGCGGTTGGCCAAACACCATCCGATTCACGTGCAGCAGGATGCCGAAGAACGCCACGGTGATAAAGATGGCCAAGAGTGCCGTGACGACGTAGTCACCCCGCTCGAGGCCGGCTCGGAATATGGAGAATTCGCTCAGAAACACCGCGAACGGTGGGGCCCCGCCGATGGCCAGCGCACCGAAGAGTAGCGCTGCCCCGGCGGTGGGAGATGTGCGAATGAGGCCGCGCACCGAAGCGATCTCGCGTGTGCCGAGGACGAGCAAGGCCGCGCCGGCAGCGAAGAAACAGAAGGACTTGGTCAGGCTGTGGCTGACCATCTGCAGCATTGCGCCGTACGATCCGCCTCGTGCGCCCAGCCCCGCCGCGATGAAGATGATACCCATGTGCTCGACAGTGGAAAAAGCGAAGAGCCGCTTGTAGTCGCGGACCTGGAGCAACAGGAACGAGGCCACGCCCACCGAAACGAGGCCGATGACTTGCATCCAGAGGTTGACGCGTCCGATCGGCAACAGCTGCGCGAGGCGCAGGATGACGTATAGTGCGTTGGTGGTCTTTACCCCGGAAAGTAGAGCGCAGACCGGCGCCGGTGCCTGGCTGTGGGCGTCAGGCAGCCAGGTGTGCATGGGGACGAAGCCGACCTTGACGCCGAAGCCGACGAGGATGAATACGAACGCGGCGATGACGAGGACCGGAGACATCTGCGGGGCGACCATGACCAAGCCGCTCCAGCTGTAGTGGCCGGCTCCCACTTTCTGCTGCGCCCAGAAAAGAATGAAGAAGCCCAACAGCGCAATGGCCGCGCCGGTAAACATGAGCGCGATGTATTTCCACGCCGCTTCCAGCGCCGCGTGGGTATTCTCGAACGCTACCAGCAACACCGAGAACACCGCTGTGAACTCGATGGCTATCCACACGAAAGCCGGCTGGAACAGCACCGGCACGAGCGCCATCGAGAACGTGAAAAGGTTGAAATGCGCGTAGTACGAGCGGATCCGCCGCTCCTCGCGTTGGTGCGCGGCGATGTACCCCCAAGAGAACAGCGCCGCCATGGCGCTGATAAAAGTGTTAAGCAAGAGCAGGATCGCGCTCAGGCCATCGAGTTCCACCCAGCCCGCGACGACGACCACGTGTTGCTCCGCCACCACGCGAAGTGAGTTGGTGACGGCTAGGGCGAGCGCCCCGGCGGCGGCTATCAGGGTGACAGCCGGTGCAACCCGTTTCCCGAGTGGCACGAGCGAGAACAACACTGCCGCCAGTGGCAACAACGGAATGGCGAGCAAACTCATCGCTCAGGCTCCTCTTTGAGCGCCGTCAGCGTGCCTACTTCGGTAGTGCCGATGTGCTCATGTACGGCGCGGGTCAAAACGCCGACCACGAACACCAAAATCAACACGTCGAACGCGATCGACACCTCTGCGATCAGGGGCATCTCTGGGGCGACGCCGATGCCAGCGAAGAAAGCCGAATTCTCCATCGCCAAGAGGCCGAGAAATAGCGGGACCGCTTCGCGGCGCACAGCTGCGGTGAGCCCGCCGATGAGCAAGCCTGAAAGGCCGATGGGGAGGTTCACGCCAATGGCGATGCCATCGCCAACTGCCATCAAAGGCTTGGAAAGCAAATAGGCCACGATGGCCAGTAGCAATGCGGTAAGCAGGGCGGTCGGGATGTTCAACACCTGGGCGACCTCGCGGCGCGTATAGACCTCGTCCGGCAACACGCGTCGCAGCAGCAGCGGGATGGCGATAACTTTCGTTGCGATATCCACTACGCCAACGACGCTCAGATGCCAGGTGTGATAGATCGCGCTCAACAGGAAAGCCGAAGCCGCCAGCAGAAGGGAGAGAGCGATGAACAGCCGCACGCATCCCCCAACCTGACGCACTGAAACCAAACCGAAGAGGACGAGCAGAAACAACCCACCCGTCAGGGCGTTCAGGTTGTGTAGCCAGATGATCACGTTGGGGTCGGTCATGGGTTCTCTCTAGGACGCAAACAGGCGAGAGATCATCGCGGCGACCGAAGTCACGAACGCGGCGCCCAGAAACTCGGCGATGCGGAAGAGGCGCAGCTTGGAAAGCGACGACTCAATGACCACCAGCACCACCACGAAACAGAGAATCTTGAAGAGCAGGAACGGAATGGCGAGGAGAACAGCGCCGAACGCCTGCTCATGGGCCAGGCCCCACGGCGTCACCAGGACGTTCAAGAAGATGCAGAGCAGGACGAACATCTTCATGTGACCGCCCCACTTCACCAGTGCGAAACTACATCCGGAATATTCGAGCGACTTGGATTCATCGATCATGGCCAGTTCGAAGTGGCCGGCCGGATTGTCCACGGGGATTCGGCCGCCTTCGGCGAGAATCAACATCAGAAACGCCAGCATGAGCAGCACGTGCGATGGTTCGAAGAAGTTGGCCAACGGAGTGACCCAGTGCTGCTGTACGATGTATGGGATGGTAGAACCAGCGGTGAATGAGACGGTAAAGAAGACAACCATGAATACCGGCTCGGCGAGGAACCCGACCATGCGTGTACGGCTTGCGCCGACGGGTCCATAGGGGTTGCCCGTGTCGACCGCAGCGAGCGCAGCGAAGAACCCCCCGAGCGACAGCACGAATCCCCCGCCGAGCATGTCGCCCATGAACGCGAAGAACAGCGGATAATCTGTCAGCACCGGGATGAGAAGTGTCACGAATATTGGAGTAACGAAGACGAGGTACGGCGTGAATCGGAAGATCCACGAGGATTGCTCAGGAATGACCTCGTCCTTGTGAAACTGCTTCCAGATATCGCGATACGGCTGGAAGATGCTGGGGCCGCGCTTGGACTGAACGATCTCCTTGAGTCGGCTGACCACACCGGAAACGAGCGGCGCGAACAACATCGTCGTAACGACTTGAATCACGTTGAAGAAAACGCGATGGAACATGGCTCAGGGCCGCTCCGACGATGATAGGGGTACACGTACCGCGCTTCCCGACCGGCAAGGGGAGCGAAGCCCAGTTGGAGCGGCGCGGCCACGTCTAGGATCCTTCGACATAAAAAACTCCTATCGAGCCCCGGCGGGCCAAATAGGAGTCATCAGCCGAGCGTGCGACGGCGATTCGGGTGAACTCCATCACCCTTTGAGTCACTTCAGGCTAACTTCTCTGGGCGGAGAGGTCAAGGAGAACACCAGCAGCTAAGCCAGTCTTTGAGGGAAGGTGAATACGCCAGGGTTCACGCGCGACGTGGCGAGTCTCCTCAGGCTAGCCCCGCGAAGGTACCTTCGATTCGCGGCCCTAGATCTCGGCATCGCACAGTTCATGCTGATCATAGTTCGGAAATCCAGAGAGGTTCCGCCAATCACGCGCGCCTCGTAGTGGTGGAAGGACCCACCTCGCCTTTCGAGAACGATCCCCCGACGAAGTGGTGCCGGGAAGCGGGGCATGGCTCAGCGCGTTCGAGGAGAGAGACCACCGCTCTTGGCTGGCCAGTGTCACTTCGCTCTGAGGGGTTCCTGCCCCGGACGGCTGGGTGGCAAGGCTTGACTCGAAGCGCCAGGGCACCATGTCGACGACGCCACGGTTTCCGGTTTCAAGGGGATGGCTTCCGGCCCTCGCGGCTCGTCCAGGGCGGCCTGCCTGTCGACATCAGCCCCGACCACGCCGCGCCGGATGGAGCCTGGGTGCCGGGGGGCGGCAGGGCCCACCCCCATCCGTGTCAAGCAGTCGCTCCTTTTCGCGCTGGTACGGCTTACTCGCGCCTCGCACCGCTTGGAGTGCCTCCCTCCGCCCCTGTGGGTCAGAGACCAAGGCCTTCTTGTTCTCCAGAGACTTGTGGTCCTGAAAGAAGCGCCTGAGCTCCCGCATGCGAAAGGCAGGGAGCCCGGCCAAGTCGACGACGCCATCGTAGTCGGGATAGCCTGCGTGGACGGAGATGAGCTTGTCGTCCTCGCCCTTTTCGTCGTGCATTTTCATCACACCGATAATTCTCGCGCGCATGTTGCGAGGCTCTCGATGGGCTCCTGACAGTAGGCGAGAATATCAAGCGGGTCGCCGTCGTCACAGTAGGTCCTGGGCACGAAGCCGTAGTTTGCAGGGTAATGCACCGCAGAGAACAACACGCGATCGACCCTCAGCAGCCCGGAAGCCTTGTCGAGCTCGTACTTCACTGTCGACCCAGCAGGAATCTCGATGATGGCTGGTATCGGATCCTCGATGAAGCGTAACCCGACTATGAAGCGGCCCGCCCGTCAAGCGTGGGCTTCTCAGCCGTTTCCGTTCTGCTGTGTTCATCGAAGGCATGAGATTCCTCTTCCGTGGCCGCAGCGGCCGCCGGTGCGTTGGTCTC
>Ga0335078_10000800_pt1 | contig 48064 bp, 39 predicted proteins | sample Lox_Sample_32_FD_206711 | JGI IMG/M metagenome (GOLD analysis project Ga0335078, IMG submission 206711) | Soil microbial communities from Loxahatchee National Wildlife Refuge, Florida, United States - Lox_Sample_3.2 | ecosystem: Environmental > Terrestrial > Soil > Wetlands | place: USA... | reverse complement strand
CGCAACGGAATCCAATCCGCCGAGCCAGACGGCTGAAAGAGACGGAGACTCGCACCCGGAAGCAGATTTCCCAAGCACTGAGGTTGCCCGATCTAAGAAACAGTGCTTATTCAGAGTGTCCTTAGGGTGAGCTCTGCAGAAGCCGCTCGAGTTCGGCCTCCGCATCGTGCCTTAGATACCGCAGCATGTTAGTTCCGTAGTGAAAGAGAGTAGCCAGATTGGTCTTGTACCAGCAGCACTTGACCATGTCCGGTGAGAGGCCGCAGAAAAAGCGGAACTTCTGGAAGGTCTCCGTCGAGGTCAACGCCGCTGCGACAAAGCGGTGATTGCCGTCAAGAATCGTCATTGGGCCATTCTCATCCAGCCCGATGAGAAGGACGCAACCGATTTCCTTCTCCGCGGCACTCGCAATCCAGGTACGCAACCCTGAGATCTTGGTAAGGAACGATTCCTCCGCCGTCTTGAAGCAACGTCCGGTGGAGAAGGAGCGGATGATTTCGGGAAAGGTGAAATTACCGCCTGCAAGCTTGCGCCAGTGCGACCGCGGAAAAACGTGAATGCGGTGCAGGTCGGAGGCATAGACCTCAGCCTCAAACCACTCGGTGCCGGATGGTAATTCCCTCCACAGAGCGCCGTGCCGGAGAAACAGCAGCGCCCGGCGAGTCTCGTTTTCGCCTGGATTATTCAGGTCCGGCGAAGTCACCAGCGGACGCAGGCTTTCCTGGTAATCCTCGAAAACCGGATCGTGAAAATCGTTCTTCAGAAATTCTGCAATCACTTCATCCTCTGAAACCCGCCGGATGGTCCGCAAACGCCCGAACATGGTTCTCGACTGGCTTGTGAAACCGTCAATCAGGCTCATGAAGAACGGAATGGCGACGATCATAAGCAAAAACACCATCATGATAAGCTGCACCCAGATAACTTGTTGCAGGGACGAGTGGAAGCGGTAGATACCTGCGATCAATACCCCGCTGAATGCGAGTTGTACCCAGCCGGTGTTCGCGATCTTGTACGACATCTCATACGCGATGATGACTACGCTCAACGAATACACTGCTGTAGTCGCAGCGTAGAGCGATAGCAGATATGGCAGGCCGTACTTGCCTGTCATGGCGAATTGCGCTCCGAACAGTGCGCTCCAGATCCCGCCCGGAGCCAGCCGCAATCCAAGCGTTACGAGGGCACCGATCGCAAACACCAGCAGCAGAGATGTCCCAAGGACACTGTGGTCCCTTCCATGGCGGGTCCGCGCTCCCGCGACAATGGGAAACATGGTGTTGACGACCGCCCAGGAGAGCGCAAAGATTACCCGCCCGACTAAAGCTACCGCTGCGTAAACTCCGGCCGAGGTTGGGCGAAAGAAGTGTTTTACTACCACGATGTCGCAATTGTTGATGACGACCTGGCCTACAAAGAACACAATCGCCTGCAGCGCCTCCCGGAAGGCGTCCGGAATTTGTAGTTGCCTCGCCTCCGATGGAGGCAGCGCCGGAAGCACGAAGGTGTAGGCAATTCCCACGGCGGCGGCATTCGCCGCGATCACGCCGGTTACGCCAAAGCCCATGGCAATAAATACCAGCGATCCCGCCAGGCGAACGAAGCCCTCGAGTACGAGGTTGAGGGCCAGACGACGGAAGCCGCAAGCCCCCTGCAGATAGCCTCTCCGGCTTCCCAAGGGAACGTAAAATGCCACACCAATGGCCAACCAGATCACTAGAACTGGTGTGGGTAGATTTAGATAGTCTGCTACCGCATTACGGAACGAAAGCAGGAGGAGCGCGATGAAAATCCCGCTTGCCCATGCGCTTTTATGGAATCCCCGGTACGCCGTGCCTCGCGCTTGCGATGATTTCTGTTGCGAAACGACCTTGGCACAAACGATTTGGAATGAAAGTGTGACCGCCGAAATCAGAATGAGGACGGTGTAAACCGCGCTCGCGTGGCCGAACCCGGTGGGACCAAGAAACCGGGCGACCGCAATGTTATAAGCAAAGTTTATTCCGGTGACCAGGCCGGAACCGGTTAGCAGGACCGCGCTGCCGGAGAGAACCCGGGCGCGCAGGGTCTTTGATTCGGCGCTCGAATCGGTGATCTCGTCCACCGGATCCGGCGCGCTGTCCAACCCGGGGCCCTCTTCTGAAGCCACCTAGTTTCTCCTCCGCAGAGGTTTCTGATGCATCCGGCGGAGGCCGCGCTGCCCGCGCGCTGAACGAGGGTCTCGGCAGATTCGTAGGCGAAAAAATGCCCCATCCCGAAGGACGGGGCGTTCAATGTACTGCAACGCGAAAGGCTACCAGGTGGTGAGGGACTCGTTGTCCATGTACTCCTCAATCGTCACCCCGGACTTGGCGCTGTCCAACTGATGCTGTACTCCCAGGGTGGGAGACCATTTAGGGTTTTGTGGAATGGTGGAATTTGATAGCCCGCCCAGATATATGGTGTTGCCGTCAATGGTTAAGGTGCCGAACCTAAGGTCTGTGTTGGTATCGGTCGAGGACGTAAAGCTCGCAGGGATCTCCTGATATCCGCTGACCGTTACGCGCTGTAAAAAGTATGTTGCATGGTGCCAGCTTCCGGTTGTGAACTGACAGGGAGAATATCCCCCGTTCACCCAGGTAAGCTTCCCGTTCTGCGGAAGCCAGAACTGCCATTGATTGGTGGCATAGTTGCATTGCGATCCGAACATGAATTCATGTACGCCATCGCTCATTTGCACCGCCTGGTAGAGGTCAGACTCCAACGCCTGGAAGCTTCCGGCCTGTGTGGAGGCAGGAATATAGAACCAAAAGTCCCACAGGAAATTGGTGTCGCGGGCATAAGGAGAAGGACTTTTGTTGTCACTGCGGATAAAGAGCGCGTCATCGTATTGGCATTTGCTGGTCACGATGAACAGCTGCCCGGTTCCGCCGAAATCGGGAGAATTTTCTGTGTTGGGATCCGTCGCACTCTGGAACGAACCGATACTTCCATCGTTGCACTGCCCCCCGACATCGGGGCTGTTGTCCACCCTCCAGGAGACCTCATCAATGTGCATAATATGGGCTCCACTGACCGGAGGAGTGGGAGGGGCAAACCCCGTCACATCAATGTCATATGTCGGAGTGCTGAGAAGCGCCCCACTTGAATCCCAGGCCTTGATGTAAGCAGTGTGCGTTCCCGAACCAAGCACCACCCATGCATCCAACAGTGGCACGAAATTCTGAAACACATTTTCGCCATCAACATAAACCACGTATCCGGTTATCTTTAGCGTGCTTTCCGCGGTCGCCTCAAAATGGACAGGCGACGTTACGCTTACCGTCCCATCCGTGGCTAGTGCGGGTGACTGCACGGAGACCGCTGTAACCGCCCCATAACCTTGCGATCCGGCAAACAGGGTGAAGAGAAAAACGCCCGCAACCATGGAATCTCTTGCCGAGGTACGTACGTTGCTCCGTGGTGAAGGCCTGCTAAACTTCGATCCCAAACCAGTACACAGCCTGCGCATACACTGCACCGCCTCCTGATTGAATTTTTTGGCTGGATACTAGGGGGAAGGCTGTAGGGAGGCTACCGAGAAGACCGTAAGGCGGCAATACGGGAAATACCTTAGATTCTGTGGAAAATCCCACACTTTAGTACCTGAAAACCAAATTTTCGGGGGCGAAGGGGATGAGCAAAGCCTGATTTTCGCATCCAAAACCATGCGATAAAGGGGAAACTAGTGTTCATTCGCCTACTTCTCAAAAGCACGATCGTCATAGCTAGTGCCTGTATTGTCATCACTGCAGTGAATGCTCACGGACAAGACGAACCTGCGGTTCCACCACCGCCGCGTGCATACCCGAACCCGCAACCGACCTCCCCGTCTTCGACCACGCCCTCGCAGCAGACCTCGGGAGACGATCAAGCCGGCGTTTTCGTGTTCAAGAAGGAAGTGCAGGAAGTGATCCTGCACGCGACAGTCGTGGATGATCAGAGACGATTGGTCACCGATCTCGACCGGAGCGCGTTTTCCGTTTACGAAGATGGAGCGCTGGAGGCGATCACTTCGTTTCATCGAGACGAAATTCCAGTAGTTATGGGAATCCTGATCGATAACTCAGGATCCATGCGCGAGAAGAGGGATACGATCAATCAGGCGGTTATGAAACTGATTCGGGCCAGCAATCCCAGCGACGAAACGTTTGTCGTCAACTTCAGCTCGGATTCCTACCTCGACCAGGATTTTACTTCGAACCTTGACTTGCTCCAGGACGCGCTCAAGAGAGTTTCAATCAAAGGAAGCACAGCTCTTTATGACGCGGTGGTTGCTTCTGACGTCCATTTGAAAAACAACCCCCGTCTGGAACGGAAAATCCTGCTCGTCATTACCGATGGCCGCGATAACGCCAGCATCGAGACTCTGCAACAGGCTGCACGCCACCTGGAACAACAGAATGGCCCGACCCTTTACGCCATTGGGCTGCTCGGAGACGATCTGCAGGAATCGGACACAGGGGCGTTGAAGAGCCTCGCCCAGAGCACCGGCGGAGTCGCATTCTTCCCCAGGACACTCGACGAGGTGAATGACATTGCCAGAAGCATAGCTCGCGACATTCGCAGTCAATACACGATCGGCTACAAGCCGAGTAATCCGCGAGGAGACATCGGTTACAGGACGATTCGAGTCGAGGCGAGAACACAAGGCCATCGCCAACTCATGGTTCGAACGCGCAGTGGATATTATCCCGGCGAGACGTTGCGCTAGGCGAGGTTCGCCCGCCCGCAGACGATCCAGCCGATTCTGAAAACTCCTGATTTACCAGATTCCTTTGTCGCTCCCTGTGATCTTCTGTCCGACCGCGGCTGCGGTGGCCAGACATGGCAGCAGACTGAGACGGGCGCTGCTTTTCAACTGCCGCTTGCGAAACAAAGCGCCGAGTTGCGAAGTATAAAGTAAGGCAGACTCTGGAACGATCGGAACACGCAGGAAGCCATTGCGCAAACGCAGCCTCTCGCCACCAAATCGGGCTGAGGAGCCTACAATCGACGGTAGATCAAGACCGGTTCCCCGATAATGCTGAATGTAGCCGGAAACGATCACCAGATAGGTCGCGACACCCTCCCAAATGCCGGCCGAGCGCGCCGATGCATATAAGTCTCTGTAGTCAATGCTGCCACTTCTGGCGAGTTCTCCGTTGTCCACAATGTCGCATAAGCGAAAATAGAAATGACGGTACATACGCTGCAACGTTGAGATCATCAGCCTGTCTGAAGCGCTTGGCACGCGGAACAAGTGGCTTCCAAACTGAAGAAATCTGGCACGGCTGGTCAAGCATTCGGCGATCGTGGTTTGTTCCCCAGTTTGCCCCAGGCGGCCGACGTGGATCTCTACCGCTTCCGGCAGTCCAGGAATAATAAAGTTCCACTTTCCTGCCAGACGATCTCCCCAGCTGCGCGGCGCAATTGATGCTCTAAACTTCTGCTTCATGAGGCCGATCACGTCCGCCGGCTCGGCATTGAGGTAAAGATCCAGGTCGCTGCCGAGATCGGGCCAGTGATCGAGCGACTTGATCACCAGAACTTTGTGGCCTTGGTCAATGAACTCCGCGCAAATATGCTGCAGAAACGATATTGCATTCTCGATTCGCGCTCGCTCCGCGGAAAGGGCGCCGGCTGCCCATTCCGCGCGCTCGGTATCGCTTGTCGCGAGCGCGGCGTCGAACCAGGCCTGCAACCCCCGCACCACAACGTGATGCGAATTGGCAAATGTTAGAACCTCCTCGAAGTCTGCTCGTGATAGCCGGGCGATCTGTGCCGCCATGTCCTCAAACGAACCGGACTCCGGAGTTCTATCCTTCAAGAGCAGCTGCGACAAGAGAGTGAGGGTTCTTGACGAACCGAACGGTGCCGAGGATGCAAGTGTCATGATTCCCTTCGTCGAACTGTTTGAGCACTCTTTACTGCGGTTGCGGCTGAGGCGAGGGTTCAGAATTTGCCGGCGGTGGAGATGGCGGTTCGACCACGGGTGTATTGTCCCGGTGTTTCAGTCCGACTGGCTCTGCCTCTCGCCGCCTTGTCTGGTTCTCCTGCACCATCTCCTGGTCAACGCTTTGATCGCTTTCAGAAGCAACTGCGGAAAGATTCATGCCTTCCGCGGCGCGCCGCGTGGCGATGCCCACACGGGCGCTGGAATCACCCGCCTTTTGGGCCCGCTCGTAAAAGAACTCAGCCGTCTCGAGGTCGCCATCCATCTCCGCGACGTAGCCAACATTGTTCAGGGCAAATGCGCTTGCCGGATCGAGAGAATACGCCTTAAGGAAATCCTGTCTCGCATCGCCCCAATCGTTGCGATTGGTCTCCGCTACTCCACGCGCAGTTAATATGGCTGCCCGCGCCTGCGTGCTGGTGGCAACCTGCATTTTGTCGCGCAGCTTCCTGGCGCTGTCGGTGGCCATCTCCGTAAGAGGTTTTCCTCTCCACTCACGGCTCAGGGTAACAATGACGGGGTCCGTGGAATGCGAATCGGCCGCCGCAGTGTAATACTTCACCGCCTGGTCGTAATCTCCTTCGGCCTCCTTGGCGACTCCAAGGTTATTCAGGGTGAATGCATCTCTCGCATTCAGGCGTAGCGCCTGCTGCAAAACCTCGTCGGCCTCGCGCGCCCGGTGCCGTGAAAGCAGGCGGATCGCCTCCACGTTCATCTGGTTGACCTGCATGGAAACATCCTGAAGGCCCCCGAGCGCGGCTTTCATCGGCTTGCCCTGCAAGCGGTCTACGCTGGTGCGGTCAATCACCGCGTCCGTCGCCTGTTCGGAAGCTAACTTGTAGAACGTTTGTGCGCGTTCCAACTGACCTTGCAATTCGGAAATGTAGCCCAGGTTATAGAGCGTGAACGGATCGCCCGGATCGAACAAATACGCGCGATAAAACAGCGTTTCGGCTTTCTCGTATTGATGGTGGCGGACAGCATCCACGCCATCGCGATTCAAACGTTGCACCGGGGTCAGCTGGCTGCGTTTGGGAAGCGTGAGCTTGATATCACCCGCGCGGACGGAAGGCGCCGCGGCGAGGATTGCGCCCACCACAGCTGCGGTTAGTTGCCTGGTGAACATGCGAGTTATGCCCAACTCCTGCTTGAACTCAACCTTGGATGCGCTGTCCTCGCTTTCTCGTTGCCGCCTGAGTCTCCCGATTTCCTCGCCAAAAGGGCTTTTTGAGGCCACTCCCGTTGTCGGCCCCGACATCCAATATCCGAAAATCAGCGAGCGGGAGAGCGAGAATGCGAAATATGTATATCTGGATCCTTCTGAGCGGTGCGGCGTTTGCACAGCTGGCGGCACTGAATTCCTCGTCGGGTGGGCTGAATCCTTCGCCGAACGTGGTAAAGGATGAGAGTGCGCCGGCCGTCGAGGGAGCCCCGATGATTCTGCCAGATCTGCTGGCAATGCCCAACGGTAAAGCCACGGTCATCGGCGGCTCAGTGCGACAGGTAGACCGGGTGCGCGATCAATTGATTCTGAGTGTCTATGGCGGGCACACGATAAAGGTTCTGTTCGATGGGCGGACCCAAATCTATCGCGACGGAGTGAAAACTTCACTGGCCGACCTGCGCGACGGCGATCAGATCTCGGTTGAAACCGTCCTGGATGGGACCGCGGTTTTTGTACGCAGTATCCACATGCTGTCGCGCTTGCCCGAAGGTCAGAGCCAGGGCCAGATCCTCAACTACGACCGCGGCCGGGGAGAAATTGTCTTGCGCGACCCGTTGTCGCCGCAGTCATTCAAGTTGCGGGTCACTTCGAATACGCAGATTGTGCGTGAAGGCCAGGAATCTTCCTCATCTGCTGACTTGACCGTGGGAAGTTTAGTCGCAGTTACCTTTCAGCCTGAGAGGGGCGAAAATGTCGCAAGCAAGATTTCACTGCTTGCCACGCCCGGAACTTCATTCACATTCACTGGAACGGTTACATTTCTCAATCTGCGGTCCGGGACCCTTGCGGTCCTTGATCCCAGAGATAACAAGCGTTATGAAATCTCATTGGATCCTTCCCGGTTAAACATCAGCCGCGATCTGAGGGAAGGCTCAGACGTGACCGTCAATGCCGAGTTTGACGGTAACCGATATTCGGCGCGATCGCTCACGGTAAACTCAAACACGCCCCAGGTCACTCGCTGACAAGGCCGAAGATCGAGCAGATGTCCCGCCTGGCAGGTTTCTCCATACTGCTTGCCGGACCAGATCCGCGGCTTCAGCGATAGATGCAGAAGGAATAGTGGTCATCTCTTCACCCAGCTTGCTTAACTCCAAATATGCCGCCCGGCTCTTGTGAAGAAACTCGAGAGGATATTCAGGTTTTCTTTCGCGCGCCAGGACCGGATCAGCGTCCAGAAAAAAATTAATGTCGGTCTGAGGGGCAAGCTTTAACATGGTGCGGATGTAAGCTCGCGCGAGCGCGCTCCCCAGGGATAGATTCGCGAGTTCATCGTGAATGTAACGGTCAAAGATGACAACGTCGGCACCGGCGCGCCGGGCTTTCGCTGCTGCGATTCCGAGCGATGCTCCGTCCAGCGTATAGAGAAGAAGCCGCACTCCGGTCATATACCAGGATTGAACATTCTTGTCCCTGCGATTGACCGGCTTATCCCGCGACCCGACCCCCTTTTCACTCTTGAAGACATGGTGTGAAGTAAACTCGCGGAATCGCTTCAGGGTGGCGACGTCGTCCCAGAAAGCGATGCGCTGGACTTTGAGACCAGCGATGTTCAAGGCTACGGCTAGAGCTTCAATTTGAGTGCTTTTCCCGGCGCCGTCAATCCCCGAGAAAGTAACGAACAACGGAGTCGATGAATTCGATGGCATGCGGCGGAAATGTCGCTCAGTGACTCCCTGGAGGTCGGCTGGGGCTGGCGCTCGAGAGCGCAACCACCGTGCCTATTGCAACGCCGGCTCCGACAAGCGCTCCCACCCGTATCAACAACGTTCGCACCCGTCGTTGCTTGGCAGGAGCGATCGCGGCGCCCGCTGGTTCCGATGCTGCAATGCCGGTCGCAGGTGGCGGAGGCGCAACCGCCGTGCCTACCGGCTTCTGTGGCTGACTCTGGTCTTGCGAAGAAGATTGCTGGCCAGAGGCCTGCTCGCCAGACGGTTGCTGCTGGTGTGCTTGAGTTTCTGAAGCGGAGCTTGCTTGCATCGCACCGGGACTGTCTGGGAGCGTTTCGGAGGGTCCATTTTGCGACGCCATCTCAACATTTTCGCCTTGTGCGCTATCGCAGCTTGACGCTGCGGGCTCATGTTGATGGGCCGCCTGCCAGGAAGAAGCGGTTGCGTTGGAAGAAATCAGGCATGCAAGAACTATAGAGGCAGGAATCTGTCGCGTACCCCAACCCTTCAATGTCCTCATCAGTTCCCTTCAGCGGAGCGCCCGTTCGGGGCGATCTATGCCCGCCCGGATGCGCAATACTCTGGCTGTGAAACCAGAGGGAAAACCCAGGCTGGAATCTGGTAAAAGCTGTTCACCGCAGCTTCCGCGTTGTCGAAGATCTCAAAAAGATGGTCCACCTGTGTCAGTTTCAGGATTGCAGCGGCTTCCGCAGGAACGGCCGCGAGCTTGACATCGCCATTTCTCATCATGGCTTCCTCCAGGCAATGGAGGAGCACGTGAATACCCGCGCTGTCCAACAGCCGCACGCAAGAGAAATCAAGCACCAGCCGGGGCCGGTCTGTTTTGAGCGCTGGCTCGATCTCTCGAAGAAATACGTTCCCCTGTTCAAGGCTGAGTTTTTCGGGCAGTTGCCTTACCGTCACCTCTCTTCCAGCCACATTCATGTTTCGTCCCGTCCTTAAGCCGCGAAGTTGTTATAGTTCATAAGCTAGAGTGACGGCCACGATCGGTCTATCCCGCCATTTCTGTAGATGAAGGCAGAGTTTTCAGTATGAATTTCTGGTAATTTCATGCCTGACAGGCGGCAACCCGAAGCTCTGTGCGAGCCTCTAAGTCAGCTATCGTTCTATGATGGACCGCTACCGCACGACCTCGGCGTTAGTGTTTCTGTTACTTGTGCAGGGCTGCACCCATTCTGGGTTGCGCCAGCCACTGCCCCAAAACAGCTTCTCAGGCGACCCGACACAGGTTCTCGCCGTTTACGAACCCTGGTTTGGGCATCCTCGGCATATGGACGTTGGCTATTCTTCCCAGGACCCGGTCGTGGTGCGCAAGCAGATCGAAGAGGCAAAAGGGCTGGGTATCTCAGGATTCGTGGTGGATTGGTACGGCGACCGCGAGCCCTTCATTGACCGAAGTTACGCGCTGATACAAAAGCTTGCGGCCGAGAACAAATTCCGGGTTGCAATGATGTATGACGAAGCTGACAAGGAAAGCTCCGAGGCCACTGACGATGCTTTGGCCGCCTTTCACAAGTTCCACGAGAGCTATTTGCTCCCGAATTCGCCCGGGCAACCGGCATACTTGACGTACAACGGCCGGCCCATGATTTTCGTCTTCCCGAAAGGCGCTCACACTGACTGGAGCCGTGTCCGCGAAGAAATCAACTCGTGGGACCCCGCCCCCCTGCTGATTTATGAGAACCGGTTGACTCCATATGCCAGTGCATTTGACGGGTTTTATGCGTGGGTGAATCCGGGTAAAAAAGGTTGGGCCGCAGATGGTAGCCATTGGGGGGAGAGCTATTTGCGCGACTTTTACGAAAAGATGAGATCCAAGTACCGGGATAAGATCGCGGTCGGCGGCGCATGGGCAGGGTTCGATGACAGTAAAGCGGCGTGGAGTCTCAATCGCCACATGTCTCAGCGCTGCGGACAGACTTTGAACGATACTTTCAACCTGGCGAGGGAATACTATCCTGCCGACCATCCTTTACCGTTTCTGCTGGTTGAAACCTGGAACGACTACGAAGAGGGAACGGCAATCGAGCGGGGTTTGGTCAAGTGTGGGGCGGCTTCGCCGCAGCGAATGGGCCAGTAGAAACGCTTCAGGCTACGCGAAAAACCCGCTCGCGGTATTCTTCCTGATTGCGCAACTGTGCTGAATTGGCAAGTGGGCTATAGTAAACCCTGTTGATAATCGATAACGGGCGGCTGCGGACTTCATCGTAAACCCGCCCGACATATTCCCCGAGAATTCCCAGGCAGCACAGCAGCAACCCTCCCATAAAGAAAATCGAGGCAGCCACGCCATAGCCAACAGGATTGGTGGGACTGCTGGATAAGAGCGAAGAAATGCCCAAGGTCGCTGCGGCGAGAATTGCCAGCCCAGCCAGCACAAAACTCAGCCGCAGCGGTTTGTAGCTGAAGCTGGTGATCGCGTCCATCGCATATTTGATCCGGCTCAGGAACGTAAGCTTGCCTCCGCCCCCGGCGCGGTCCTGCCGGTCGTAATAGACGATAGCGGTGCGGTACCCCACCCATGCCCGTAAACCCGGGAAATAGCGGTTGCCTTCCGGCAATGAGTTTATGGAATCCACCGCCTGGCGGTCCAGAAGCCCAAAGATCCCCGAGTTCAATGGAATGGGAAAGTCGGACAGAGCTCCCAGCACACGGTAGAACATGGGAAACAAAGCGGCCAGCACTTTGCGGCCTTCCTGACGGCTTCGGCGCACTGTGGTGACGACTTGTGCGCCGCGCCGCCAGGTAGCTACCAGTTCGGGTAAGACTTCAGGCGGATCTTGGAAATCTCCGTCCATGATGATGACTGCGTCCCCGCGAGCCGTCTGCAATCCAGCGGAGATTGCTCCCATGTGTCCCCAGTTCCGCGAGAGATCGGCCACCACTACGTGCTGGTCTTCCGCCTGCAACTCCGTGAGTAATTGCAGTGACGAGTCCCGCGAGCCATCGTTCACATAAACAACCTCCCAGGATTCTCCGGTTGTTTCCATGGCGTCGGCAACTGCGCTGTGAAACAAGCGAATCAATTCCTCTTCGTTATAGATAGGGACAACTACCGAAATCATTTCGAGGGCTCCTCACTTCTACGGCAAAGTTGTCTAGTCCGGCATCGCCTGAAAGACGCGTACTTTCCATCGCACCTCGGTGGGGGTCAGGACCGCAACATAACGGGCGCGCACGTGCTGGGTTGAAACCGTTTTATCGTGATCAAGAACTTGCACGTTGTATTCCACCGTGTCGAGCAACTGGATCGACATCCCTTCCGGCGAATAAAACACTAGTTCGATGTCGTGACCGGTGTCTTGGTAGTACGTTCGAATCCCCAGATGGGCCTGCTGCCGCACCGTAGACGTGAGGGTGTCCTTGGCGGCGCCCAGAAAATCCGCGTCGAGTAGGTCAGATCTGTTCTGCTCCAGCGCGCGACTCATACCCCGCCAGGCGTCCACGTAGTCACGGATGACGGCAGTCTTTGTCTGGTCCTCAAGAGTGCGCGGTCCCACGGAATCTGTGGGTTCGACCCGCACCGAAGGCTGGTCAGGCGCGCCAAGGCAGAGCGAGACGGCGAAGCAGAGCAAGCCCCCGATCGCTTGAATGCTCGATTTGTGCCGCTTAAAAGTCATCTTTCATTTCCAGTGAATTTCATTTCCCAGGACAACCCCCGCGGCGACCGTGATCGTCGCTCCGTCATGGACTGGCAGTTCGGTACGCGCGATATCACGCTTGAGGGGAACATCCACCGTTGCCTCGTCGCCGTTGTAGGTTTCGGTAAAGGTGACAATTGTCCCATCGGAAACCGGATTGCCGCCGCAATCCCGTACCGGCTCTGTCTCTGCGATGAGCTTCTGTCCATCTTGCCTTACGTTCATTCGGAGATTGCACGGGTCGCCGGGAACCTGCTGCACTACGCGCCGGCCCGTAACATCTGCGACGGTGGCCACAAACTGAACTAGCCCTTGCTTGGAAGCCGAATCCAGCTTGGTCCAGGCAACCCCATTGCGAGTGGCTACTATTCGGGTCTCATTGACACCAGAAGCTCCTGTCAGTTGAAACGAAACCTGGGCTGGATCCACAACGAGGTTGTGATAGGCATCAAACACATACACCACACCGCTGATCCCGTTGTGTAAGTTCACCGGCAGCCGCGAAGGTTTGGCCAGGAAACCGAGAGCCACCGGTTGGCTCGCCGTAACTTCGAGGGTTTGAACCTCGCTGGCTGAGTCTCCGCTGACAATAGCGAGATAATGACCTGCATTCTGCAAATCTTCGGACGCAATGCTGATGGCTTCTCCCAAATGCACATCCCGGCGGAGAACTCCTCCCGGCCCAACCAGATAGAATACCGCTTTGCCATTGCCGCTGGTGGGGATGGAAAAGGAGTCGCCGGCCTTGACAGCTTTTGGCAGGTGAAAAGCTCCGTTTTGTGCAGAGGCCAACGGCACCGCAGCGAGCGCCAGCACACTCAACGAAGATAAAACCCAATCCCTCATCGAATACGGTCCGGACTATAGGTGCTGGTGACGACCCGTTCGCTGCTCACTTTACCCACAAGGTCGGCAGGAACGGGAATCGAAAACGGTACCGGAGTCTGGGGCAAAAGCGCGCGGTCTACGTAATGGTCAGCAACCCACACGATCTGGCCGGTGCTGTCATAGAACGTTCCGAGAACATGGGCCACATTAACCACCTGGCCGCTCTGGTTGAGCAGCTTGCCCACCAAAGCTGCGTCGGGCAACGGATTCATACGCTGATCTTCAATCTCGATCACCGGATCGGCTGCCGCGGCGATCAGACTGGCTGTCGGGGTCATTCGGATCGCGTCCACGCGAGAAAGTGGGACCCCTTTAAAAGCGATCAGGAATGGAGTCACCTGCTTGGGCAGAAGAATGTGAGAAATCTTGTCGAAGCTGTCTTCCGTCTCAATTGCCGACCCATTCTTGTTCAGTAACGTCGCCTTGACGCTCACAAATGCAGGAACCACATCTTCGTTGAGCAGTTCGCCCAGAACAACCACTCCACCGCCCCGGTCCACCGGGTGCATGTCAACGATCCGCACATGCGGAGCTTCGACGTCTTGCGCGCCCCAGTCATCACCCGGCCCACGGTAGATCACATCCCAGCGTAGATAGTTCACGGGAATTACTTGAGGCGGCACACGGGATTCGCGGACGATCGGCCAGACAACCTGCCAGCCGCTGCCAGTTCGTGTCACGCGCAATGCGCGCGTGTCCACGAAAGGCCCCACGACGGTGGACCAATGCAAATTGAGCCGCATGTCTGCTGCCTCCGGCGAAACATGGGCGGGATGTACGTCATAACTCGCCAGGGACGCGTAGGTACGCAGACTGTCGTAGCTGCCGCTCAAATCGCGAATGAAGTCAGGCTCGGTAAAGTCGCTCTTATTCGCCAGGCTCGCATAGGCCGTGTCCCAGTCGCGACGCGCGATATTGTCCGCGAGATTCTCGACCGCCGCTTGCGGCGATGATGAAATACGAATTACGTGAGGAGCTGACCCGGCCAGACGGCTGGCCGTCTCAACCGGCCAAAGTGTCCCCACCGTAATCAGGGCAACCGTTGCGACCAGAATGAAAGCTGATAGCAGGCGTCCTTTTTTCACGAAACCAGCCTCCCGAGGACCAGATTTTCGTCGTCGCTGGGCGCGGGTTCCGTCAGGCTCTGTTTCTTCCACTGCCGTTCCGGGATAAGCACCAGCAACATGGCGAGTAGGCTGCTGCCGATCGGAAGCGTCCCCCACAGAAGGCCCTGCCATTCGGGGGGAATTTGCGGTGCATTGATCGGCGTGGCCGGAGGTACATCTTCCTTTCCCCACACGGAAATCGTGTTCGATTCAAGGTTATCCACCTTGCGAAATCCGCCAAACACAAGCAGCGGTTCGTAGTAAGGGTCACGCAAAAAAACCCACTTCAAGCCATAACGGTCGGCGTGATGCAGCATGGCACTGAGCGCATCGAGGCCGTCCTGCCCGAAATATTTGGAACTGGTCAGCGGACCCGAACCATAATGTGTCAGTTCCGGCAACATGCGGCCGGAGTTCCATTCTCCATCTACGCTGCCGGCGTCAGTCAGGATTGCCAGCCGCGGAATTTTGTTGCCGAAGCCAAGCGTGACATAGCGATAGCGGTCATGCCCATCGCGGTTCAGCCAGGAGGCCACTGATTCAATCTTGAAATCACCGGGGTCGGCGGGATGATAGGTTCCCCACCCAATCGCCAATGCGCAGCTTGCGGCGGCTGCAATGGTCAATCCAGCAACGGCTGGAAAGCGAAAGCGGTCAATCAACTCAGCCGCCAATAGCCCTACGAACGGGAGTGCCAGCAAAGTCGCCCAATAGGTGAACCGCTCCATGGTCAACACTTCAAATGCCCGGCCCAGCACGATGCGGGCAACAGGGGTTGTCCCGCCGAGTCCCAAAAGAAACGCCAGCCAAAATCCAAGCAGCAGCGGGCGAAGCCGGGGGACCGAAGATCCCCGCCATAATATAAAAGGCAATGCCAGAACCAACGCTCCATATGGGACGAGGAAATAATTTACGCCCCAGATTGGGCTAAGAAGATAATTCGCGCGGCTGGGATGTGGAATCGGAGTTTGCGTAACCGGATAGTGAATGAGCGCGATCCAGAATGGCAACAGTACAATGGCCACTGCGATGAGCGAGAACGCTCCGATGGCGGCGGTGCGAACGACGAACATCGAGGTCGAAATAGGTTCGCCTTCGCGGCGGTCCTGAATTGCCAACGCCAGCACCGGCAGCAAAAAAAGAAACGAGCCGAACAGCAGAGTTGCATGGTGCGCAGCGGCTGCGGCCACCAGAAGCGTTTCGCCTTTGACAAACGACCGCCAGTGGCCGTGACGAATCCAGGTAAAGACATAAGGCAACGCGTTCAAATAAAGTGGCGCGGCAAAAGTTGTTGATAACTGTCCCGCCGAATAAACCAGAAAGCACTCCGAACCAACGAACACGCTCGCCAGGGCAGCCAGCGATGCCGCTCGAGGGCCCACCCAGAGCAACGAAAAGCGATACACACCGATTGCCAGAAGCAGAATGCCAACAAACTGGACCACCATGTAAGCCATATCCAGCCCAACCAGGTGGGAAACCAGCGCCAGCCATTGCTGCGGCAAAGGCGGATAGGTCGTCTGCGAAAATCCGGCGTACCACTTCGTGTTCCAGGGATTAAACCAGTGGTGCAGGTAATGCGACGCGAAAAAAATGTGAAAGTTTGCGTCGTACGATTTCAGCGGCAACATCATGACCAGCAGCGGCACGTGCACAACCACTGCCGCCAGCAGAATCATGCTCATCGGTAAAGGGGTTTGAGCAGAGGCGATGGTCTCGACTTTCTGCAAAGGGGTCCTCCCGAACAGTGTTGGATTCCGGTTGCCGATCTTGCGTTGTACTGCCACCGTGGGGTCGGCAAGCATTGGATGCCAAATCCGGCCAACGCATAGGGTCTTTTGAGAATCGAAATGGGTTTGAAAACGACTGGTTCGATGGTGACTATTTGGGCCCTACGTTGCACTGCGTAAAAGCTGCGTACATCGTTGTGCTCGTCGTCGTGCTGGCCTCATTTCTTAGGGCACAGACGTATTCCGTCGGCTCTGGCTCAGGAGAAAAACCGCAAAGCAACGACAATAAAAGTTCCTCGAAACAGAGTTCCACGAAACAGTCGTTAGGATGGGGATCGAATATTCAAAACGCCCGCCTTGCCCGTGCCGCCGAAGAGGCGCTGAAGCGCGGCAATTATGCCGCAGCGGTGAATTATGCGCAGCGGGCGGCACAGACCGCGCCTAATGATCCGCAGCTTTGGTTTCTGCTTGGGTATGCAGCTCGCCTGAACGGCAAATCCCAGCTTTCCATCGATTCCTACAATCACGGGCTGCGTTTGAATCCCTCCTCGCTCGATGGCATCTCCGGTCTCGCCCAAACCTACCGCAACTTGGGCCATAACGATGAGGCCGAACGCTTGCTGCAGCAGGTAATTGCGGCTGATCCCAAGCGGGTTGGCGACACTCTGTTGCTCGCGGAGATACTCATGAACTCTGCGGATTACCAGGACGCGATCGCGCTCCTCGGCCGGGCCGAACAAATCGAGCCTGGCGCCCGATCAGAGGTTCTGTTGGCCCTGTGCTACGAGCACATGAAGCAGCTTGACGAGGCCAACCGCTACCTCAACCTGGCCAAGCAACGCGCCCCCGATAATCCTGAAGTGTTGCGATCATTGGGGGGATACTACCGTGAAACTGACAATTATGCAGCTGCGATCACGTCCTTGAAAGCGATCCGTCATCCTCCGCCTGATGTGAGGGCCGAGCTTGCCTACACTTACCAACTCGACGGTCAACAGGACGAAGCTGCAAAGATTTATGTCGAAGTCGCCAATGCGCAACCCGGCAACCTGGCCATGCAGCTTTCAGCGGCGCAGGCCGAAGTTGCCACTGGAGCATTGGACCGCGCCGACCCCTTCCTGAAGCGCGCAACCGCCATTGATCCTGACCATTACCGCCTGCACGCCATTCAAGGCGAAATCGCCCGTCTGCAGGAACGCAACGAAGACGCGGTTCGCGAATATAACGCGGCCCTGGAGCACTTGCCGCAGGCGCCTCCGGAAGGGCCTTTGTACAGCATTCAACTCCACGTGAATCTTGCCGAGTTGAACAAGTCTCTGGGAGATACCGCTAGATCCGATCAGCAACTCGAAATTGCCAAAGCGGCAATCGCCCGACTCGATGAGCGCGGCCCTAGCCGGCCGCAGTTTCTGCGTCTCCGTGCGCAGATCAATATGGCTGCGGGAAATCTTGACGATGCGGGCAATGACATCAAGGAAGCGCTCGCCATTAATGCCAAAGATCCAAACAATTTGCAACTCGATGGCGATCTGCTCGTGAAACTCGGCCAAACCGACCAGGCAGTCGCCGTCTACAAACAAATCCTTGCCATTGATGCCAACAGCCGGTCGGCGCTCACGTCTCTGGGATATGTTTCCCGGGAAGCAGGACGCGATCAGGAGGCGGAAAAATATTTTCAGCGCCTTGCTTCTGCTTACCCCAACCTGTATGTCCCCTATCTTGCCCTTGGGGATCTCTACACTTCGAGAAAAGATTATGCCAAAGCGGAAGCTGCTTACCGCAAGGGCAATGCGCTCGCCCCAGGGAACAGTTTGATCGTCGCAGGCGGAATGAACGCGGCTGTCGAACAACATCGTCTGCCACTGGCGGCAGAGTGGCTGGCGCGGGCCACCCCCGCGATGCAGCAGGAACCGCACATCATGCGGGAGAAGGAACGTTACCTGAGCTTCAAACAGGATTACAAGCAATCGGCTGAAGTTGGGCGCGAAGCGATCAAAAAGCTCCCCCGCGACAGGGACGTCGTGGTCTACCTCGGATACGATTTGCTCTATCTCAATGAATATGACGAGTTGGAAAAACTCACTTCGCAGTACGAACAAATCCTGCCCAAGGAACCCGATATTCCTTTGCTTGCTGGGTATGTTCACAAGCGCGCGGGCTTGTCCGACCAGGCTAGGCAAGACTTCACCGAAGCGTTACAGCGCGACCCCAACGTGGCCACGGCTTACGTGAACCGCGGGTTCATTCTCCACGACCTTCGCGAATCAACCAGTGCAGCGGCAGATTTTGAAACCGCATTGAAGCTTGAACCGAAAAACGGCGAAGCCCACCTGGGCCTGGCTTACGCCAGCCTCGATCTGCACCGTCCAAAGACGGCCCTGCGCGAGGTGCAGATCGCGGAGGACGAACTGGGCGAGTCCATGCCCATCCACTTGATCTGTGCAACCGCATATGGCGAGAACGGCATGTTGACCAAGGCTTCCCGCGAGTATCGGGTCGCGCTGAAGTATGCGCCGAACGATGGCGGCTTGCACGTCGCATTGGCTGACACACTGTACGGGTTGCACCATTATCACGAATCCGTTGACGAGCTGACCCTCGCACAAAAGTTGTCTCCTGATGACGCAGTGGTTTATGCGAGGCTGGCGCGATCCTATGCCCAGCTCCGCGACAAAGATCAGACTTTCAAAAACGTGCAATTGGCCGAGGATGGCGCCAAACTGCCGCCGCCCGCCGGCACAAAACAAAAGCTCAGCGAGAGCGACGTGTTCGTTTCAACCGGGCAGGCACTCGCCCTTCTGGGCGACCAGAAAGCTGCGATGGAGCGCTTTGAACGGGCGCTTGCTGTGGCGGGCAACGACCGCATGACAGTGCGTCTCGCGGTTGCTCACCTCATGGTTGAAGAGAGTCAGACAGACGACGCTCGCCGGCAAATCGCCCTGGCCCTAATGGAAGCACGCGCCGGCGAGTCGCTGCCTCCGACAGGCGAACAGCTTTTGGAAGCAGCCGATGTCTTCCTCGGCGTTCACGATTACGAATTAGCCCAGAAGTACTTTCAATACGCGCTCGCGGCCGGCGCGCCGGATGCGCAGGTGAGAATTGGTCTGGCCAACAGCTACCTGGCAACAGGGGATACCACGCGAGCGCAAGGACAAATTGCCCTGATTGACAATTCAGGCGACAGCGAGCCTTCGTATCCGTATCTTCTGGCCCAGGCAAATGTGTTTCGGCAGGAGCACCAGAACGTGCAGGCGCTCACGGCTTTCGCGCAGGCGGCGAATGCTGCCGGGGAAGATCAAGCGGCCGAGCAGGACCTGCTGCAAGCCGGCGCAAATGAGGGATGGCGGGTCAATCAGAAATTGAGCCTGCTTTCGGATTTTTCAGTCGAACCAATTTTTGAAGATACGACGGTGTATCCTCTTGACGCCAAGCTCGACGTGCTGCATCCTATCCCGGGCCGGCAAAGCCTGCTGCCGCTCCCTCGTTCTTCCATTCAGACCCAATGGACCGGCGCCTACCACTTGCATCTGAATAATGTGCCCGATATCACAGGTTTCTTTCAGGTACGCAACGCTCGCGGGCAGATATCTCTTCCCAGCGCAGATACGATTGTCAATCGCGATACCACCGACTACTCCTTCAACATCGGCCTCAATCCCGTCCTGCATCTGGGCAACAATCTGTTTACGTTTAACAGCGGAATCCAGGAAACTATCCGGCGGGATTCTTTGTCTCCGCTGGAAATGAACCAAAACCTCTTTCGCCAGTTTGTGTACATGTCCACGAGTTCATTTTTCAACATGGTTTCGGTCAGCGGATTTGCCATCCGCGAAGCCGGGCCTTTTACCGAGAGCAATCTCAGCTCCCGCGACCTCAGCGGCGAAGTGGATTTCCGCGTTGGCCGGCCGTGGGGCAAGAACGCGCTCGTTACCGGCTGGGGGGCGCGTGACGACCAATTTTTTCCCCTCAGCCGCGAGTTCTATTTCACATCCTCTTATATTGGCGTGGAAAGGAGGTTTTCTCCGCGGCTAACCCTGCGCGCGGTTGCCGAAGACGTAAGGGCGTGGCGGGTAGAAGGCAATGCTTTCGCGATTGCACAGGCGCTGCGTCCTGCGGGCAGTGTTGAATTCAAACCAACACTTCACTGGAGTTTCCAGGCTTCGGGAGCTTATTCGCGGAACATGAGCTTCCATGCCTATGACGCAGTACAGGCCGGTTTTGCGGTCTCATACGGAATGGCAGTTCATCATCAATTCCAAAGCGAGAACAACAGCGTAGAACTTGAGTATCCGATCCGCTTTTCGGCCGGAATGCAGCAGGAAGATTTTTTTAATTTTGCCGGCCCGCAAACTTTGCAACTTCGCCCTTACATCCGTGTTGATTTGTTCTAACGAGAGTAGCCCGATGAAGATCTGCCTAGTTTCGACTTTTCCTCCGAGCGGCCGCCAGTTGAATGAATACGCCTTCTATATCGCGCGCGAGTTGCAGCGCGATCCGAGTATTAGCCTCACTATCGTCGCCGACGAACTTGATGACTACGAGTTTGCGACCGACAAAGATGGGACGCCGCTGAAGGCCAATGAGCAGGGAGAACTTCCGGGTTTCGATGTTATCCGCTGCTGGAAATTCAACAGCCTTGCGACTCCTACACGTTTACTCAAAACGGTGCGCAGAATAAGGCCCGATGTGGTTTGGTTCAACCTGGTATTTTCCACCTTTGCTACCCCCGAAAACCCGGTTGCTGCTTTCGCGGGTCTTTGCGTGCCTGCACTCGCCCGCGCGATGGGTTTTTACACTCATATCACCCTGCATCACATCATCGAGCACGTGGACTTTGCGACCGCCGGAGTGCGCCGGGAAAAGATGTTCCGCATGGCCAGCAGTGTAGCCACACGCACTCTGCTTAAGGCAAATTCGGTTTCAGTCCTGCTCTCCGGGTATCGGCGGACTCTGGTCGAAAAGTATTCTGCGCAAAACGTTTTACTGGGGACCCACGGGACCTTTGCCACCCGCCCCATGCCTCCCGACTTCTCAAAGCGCGGCAATCCTGATCTTCGTGTTTTAGCGATCGGCCATTGGGGGACTTATAAAAGGCTTGAGACCGTCATGGAAGCATTTCCGGCCGTTTTGGAAAAGGTACCCAATGCCAAGTTAGTGATCGCAGGAGCGAACCATCACACCAAGCCCGGCTATTGGGAATCGATTCGAGACTCGAACCATTTGGGGTCCCGGGTTGAATTTCGTGGATACGTTGCCGAAGAGGACATTCCTGAGCTTTTCAGCACCAGCAGCATCGTTGTCATGCCTTACGATTCGGCCACTGGATCGAGCGGCCCGGCCCACCAGGCGTGTGAATTTGGTGTTCCCATCGTTTGCGCTGACCTGGCCGATTTTCGCGATATGGCCGTGGATGAAGACATGGCGGTGAATTTCTATAAAGTGAGAGACGCGGCCGACCTCGCCGACAGATTGGTTACCATTCTCCAGTCTCCCACACTGCAACTGGAAATGGCGGAGCAAAATTTCTCCGCGGCGATCCAGATGACCATGCCTCGTGTCGTTCACAATTATCTCCGCTGGTTCGAGCTCAAGAAGCGTAAGAAAATGGTCCGTTCGGCGTTTTCTGCGCAATCCGGACTTTTATCGAGGCGCATCGGAGTTCACGCCGCTGCGGAAAACGGCCCCATATCGCCGGCGCTTCCTGATTCGGCAGCAGAGGTGACTGAACCACTTCAGGGCTCCCGGAAGATGCGATCTCGACCCCAGCTCGCCGATGAATTCTGACCGTCTACAAACGCGTGAGCTCGGCCTGTATCTCCGCCTTAGATCATTGGCGAACTGATGTCCCGCGATTCTGTGGTGCCATCCGTAAAGGCAGTGAACCATCTACAGTCTTTGCGAAGCAAAGGGCATGCCCTGCGAGCATCCAAATCGTTTGGATAGGAGGCGGCTTGGCAAACGGAAATCTGACCCTCGAAAAGACCTTGCGGCCGGCCCCCCTTCAAGCCGGCGCCCGCACCGATGCTGCAGGCAAGGCCGTGAGCAACGTCATCCTGCTTTCCTTGCCCGATGAAGAATACAGCCTGCTTCGTCCGAACCTGGAACCAATCGAATTGCCGCAATATCGGATTCTGCAACAGCCCGGCGAAAAGATTGATTTTGGATATTTCCTGAATAACGGCATGACCTCGGTGGTCGCGCTCGCCAGCGACGGTCGATCCGTTGAAGTTGGCATCGTAGGCCGGGAAGGTTTGGTTGGGATGTCGCTCACGGTCGGACTACAGCGTGGTACGTTCCGCGCCATCATGCAAATGGCAGGCGACGGAGTCAGAATACCGGCAGATGCTTTTGAAGAATCTCTCACTTGTGCCCCCATATTGCGGCAGGAACTCAACCGGTTCGCACTCCTGCATAGCATGCAAGTGGCCCAACTCGCTGCCTGCAATCGCCTGCATGAAATTGATGAACGCCTGGCGCGATGGCTGCTGATGTGCCAGGACAGAGTGGATTCCAATACCCTGCCTCTCACGCACGAGTTCCTGGCGCAAATGCTTGGGACCGGACGCCCCAGCGTCAGCATTGCGGCGGGTATGCTAGAGGGGAGCGGCCTGATTGAAAATCTCCGCGGTAGAGTCAGAGTGCTGGACCGCAAAGGCCTGGAAAAAGCTGCCTGTGAATGTTACGCAGTCGTTCAGAATTTCAATGGACAATTGGGACTGAGATGACCGTCAATCCATTGGTTCAACTATCCCGCTGCGGATCGTTCAAAACGCATCGTTAAGTGTTCGACACCGAACCGACAATTTTCCCACGGCAAGCGTATCGTCCTACCAGTAAGGGGACGGCTCGTTGGTGGCTGACCGTTTCTTTTCTTGCTCACCCTGACCTAGATCGGAAATATGAACCCACCGAATCCGTGGCAGCAAGTTTACCACGCAGCGTTGGTAGAGACTGATCCGGCCAAACTGCACGAACGCATCGAACAAGCGGCAAATGCAATTCAAGAAGCCATGGCGATAGCGCAACTGAATTCGGATCGCGACGAACAGCGGCGTCTTGAAGATGCGCTGCTCAAGTTGCACCTATTGCGCCGGGAGATTCCGCCGTCGCGCCGTCCGGTTTGAGCAAGCCTCCGAACCGCGTCCGTGACCCATGAAGTGTATCGCAACGGTCCGGTCGAGCTCAGTGTGTTAGGAGAGGTTCGCCCGCCTGGCGGGAGGTGCGCGCTTTCAGCATCTCCAATTCCTGGCTCACCGCCCGCCACGTCTTCTGATCGGCTTGCAATGCGCCGTGGTCGGCAAAAAAGCTGAGAATATTCTGGCGAAGCTCAGGTGAGACTTGCGAGAAGTCACTCTTCACGAGATCACCCAGCAGGCGGGCGTAGGTCTTGTCTGCAAGCGAGTATTCTCCAGGTTTTGTCGGGCGTCCGGTATCGCAATCCATGTCCGCGAGATTGAGCTTCCCGGCTCGCTGTTCTCGCAAGAGCGCTCCGTAATTGTCCACCGTCTTATCAATGCTCTTGATGTATAAGTCTTCTGTTTGAGTGGTAGGAATTTGAAATGCCACAGCCTTAAAAGGTCCGACCTTGGGCACGATCTTGAGAAGGACCGCCAGCACTCGAGCGCCGAATCCGGGTCTCCGGTATCCATTTCCCCATTCTTTCTGATAACCCGTTCGTGAAAGATGATAGAGAAATTCTTTCTCATGGAAGTTCGGCGTGTCACGTACGATTTCCTTGCGGCGTGATATGAGCGCAACCCGCGTCATCTCGGGAATGATTTTGCTGACGGACCTTCGAAAAGTCCCGATTGCCAGGTCTTCATCCGGCATCACCTGTTGCAGAGGAAGGCCGTAGGTCTCAAGAAAGGCCCGCTCCAAGGGCGCTTTTGCGATGTTGAACCCAATGAAGTCGTGATAACGGTCAGAGGTGTAACGGTTCTTGGCGACCTGCACCATGTCGAAGCCGAACTCAGTGCGGATATGTGCCTTGGGATCGTCTTCATACGTCACTGCCGGCCCGTATTTTTTCTCCAGTTTGGGATAGCTCAGTGCAACCGAACGATTGACTGCTGGGTGCCCATCATTGTCGGAAATGAAGTGCGCCAGGGCTCCCAAAGCGAACGCATATTCATTCACATCGGACGATTCACGAATCAGCGCTGAGACGAAATCTCCGGTGCGGACGTAGTGGACCAGGTTGCTAAAATACTTGTTCCCAAAAGGGTAATACCCCATGTCCTGGACCACACTGCCACCGTAAGCGTAGGAGTGAGCCCGCCTCAGGTCTTCCGGACCCGCCTGGGGGTAAACGCTGAACAAGCAATGGTTGAAGCTGGTCGTGCCAGAGCAGATCAACAATTTCCTCGTGAGTGAGGACGGAGTAGCTGTGACCCGTGCCGGGAGCGATGAAAAGGACCAGCAGCAACGCCAACCCACGTATTCCCAGAAAGTGTTTTTCGCCAGTCGCATCACCGCCATTTGGATGCGATTGGGCGCGTGCCTGGCCAATGTGCCCCAGAGGATGCAGAGATTCTAAAATTCAGGCGGCGGAACAAATCCGCTGTTCCACAATCGCCTGCAGATGGCTTTCCACAGCGGCGACCGGCGGAAGCGGCGTGGCAACCCAGTTCTCCAGCATCTGCTCCCATTCGTTGAGCGCTTTTCTCACCTCGCCTAAAAGCACAGCCTTCCTGGCCGGATCAGGTTCCGCGTATGCGGCTCGGTATAACTCGCTGAAGTTGGCAAATCTCCCGCTCATGGGGCACCTCTGTCTGGGGTCGAACCTTAAATCGGTGGGAAACCCTACACTCACGGCGCGCAAAATAATCCTCATGCACCAAGGGGCTGAGGTTCAATCGGGTGTTTGCTGTAGTTCCGTTGAGTCGATTTTTGTTTCGAGGCAACCGCAGCCGCATGCAGCAATTTCATTCTTCCGTTAAGGCGTTCACCGGATCGTTCCGGGAAAGGAACCGGACTATCTTGGGGACTGCGTTCGCAAACAACAACATGCGATCGCAGTCATAACGTTGACATAAAAGGAGATTACGGAAATGAACTCAGACCAAATGCAAGGCAAGTGGAAGCAGATGAAGGGGTCGGTAAAGGAACGGTGGGGCAAGCTGACCGATGACGATCTAGACGTCATTGACGGGCGCTCAGATCAACTGGTCGGCAAAATTCAAGAACGGTACGGGATCGCCCGCGAGGCGGCCCAGAAGCAGGTGGACGAATGGGATAAGGCGTACGCCCGCGAAGCCGGCATGCGTGAAGCCAGGACGGAAGAAGAACGGCGAAAGGCGAGCTAGCCCTAAGGGGCAAACTGAAACAAAAAGAAGTGGGAGTCGTAGCGACTCCCACTTTGCAGCTGACCAAGGCCGCCAGATCAGGCCGCCGTGCCTTGGCCGGCGCTTTGCGTGGGGGTTGGAACTTGCACCTGAATGATATTATTCTTCACCGCATAGACAACCAGGTCGCGGATGGAGTGAAAGCCCAGTTTCCGCATGATGTTACTGCGGTGCGTCTCCGCCGTTTTGGTGCTAAGGTTAAGCAGGCTGGCCACTTCTTTCGAACTCTTTCCTTCCGCCAGCAACTGTATGACTTCCCGCTCGCGTGGGGTCAGCTCAGGCAGGCGGGGCGCCGCATGACTTGCCGGATTGCGGTCGCGGTCAAGAAACCCGGCCAGCACCATATCATTTACGCGCGGAGTGAAGAACATGCGATTGCGCGAGAGCGCTTCGACGGCAGAAACCAGATCACGGCCTGCGTCGGACTTCAGAACAAAGCCGCGGGCGCCGGCGTCGAGTGCTTCCCGAATGACCTGATCAGAATCGGTAATGGTGAGCACGATGATCCTGCAGTGCGGATCCTGTTGCGTCAACTGACGGGTGGCGGCCAATCCATTGAGATTGGGCATGCCAATATCGAGAATGACGACATCAGGCTTCAGCTGTTTAGCCTTCTCCACTGCATCGCGGCCGTCACTGGCTTCGCCGCAAATTTCCCATCCCTCGTGAGCTTGCAGCAAGGTACACATGCCGCGGCGCACAACTTCGTGATCGTCAGCTATCAGGATTCGTAGTTTCATCACTTGCCTCCTTGATTCAGGCCAGATTCAAGTTCGGCGCCCGAATTCAGCAGCGCCGTGAAGTGTTTGTGTTGGCTAACGGCTTCAACCGCTGCCAGCAGGTCGCGGGCGGCATTCGACTTCACTACGTATCCCCGTGCCCCTGCGGCGAGTGCTTCATGCATCATCTGCGGCGAATCATGTTGCGTTACCATCAAGACCTCCGACTCCGGTGCGAGCTTCCGAATCTGCCGGCAAGCTTCCAGCCCGCTCATCCTGGGCATGGTGATATCAAGCACCACCACATCCGGGTGCAGGCGGGCCACCTTGTCCAATGCCTCGAATCCGTCTTCTGCCTCCTCAACGATTTCCCACTCCGGATTCGCTCCCAGCAGTGTTCTCAGCCCGTGTCTCACGACCGGATGGTCATCAACAACCAGAATGCGCACGGCCATAGCGTCATTATCCCTGCGTAGAGACTGAGAATAAAGCCCCCTCCGCCCCCCGTGTGTTCAGCAACTCGCGGTTAGGCAAGCGGAGGCCACCGCAATCGTAATGCGCACAACCGTCCCAGACTTGTCTGATTCGAGCTCAAACCTCCCTCCCAGCTCCCTGGCTCTCTCGTGCATGCTCAGAAGTCCGACGCCCGCTCCATTGCCCGTTTCCAGGAACTGTTCCAGTGTCTTCCGGTCCATTCCGCACCCGTTATCTTTGACCTCAAGAACAACCTCCTTGTCCTTCGCCGCGCGTCTGATGACGATCTCGGCAGCAGAGGCGCCGGAGTGCCGATGGACGTTAGTGAGAGCTTCTTGCAGCACGCGGAACAGAGCGAGTTCCACTGCGTCCGCCACACGTATGGGTTCATTGGGTGCGTCCAAAGTCAGTTTTAGTCCGCTGCGCAAGCCAAACCCTTCGATGTACCATCTTGCTGCGGAAACAATTCCGACCGTGTCAATCGTCGGCGGATGCAAAAGATACGACAAGGTCCGGACCTCGGAGAGCGAACGCTCCATCAGTTCTTCTGATTGCAGCCACAGATCCGTTCGGCCTGGCGAACCCCTCAACATGTTCACGTTGAGTTTCAGCGCGACCAGGTATTGGCCAAGGCTGTCATGCAACTCGCGGGCAATTCGCCGGCGTTCGGCGTCCTGCAAATTCAACAGCCGCGAGGAAAGCTGTCGCAACGCTGCGGTACGCTGTTCGATCTTCGATTCCAGTTCCGCCTGGTGGCCCCGAAGCTGTTGCTCAATCCGCCGGCGCTCGCTCATTTCAGCCTGCAGCGCCAGGGCCTTCTGTTGCAAGTACGCGATGGTGCGCAGACGCTCCTGCTCCGTTGACAATGCGCTGTAACTCTCGCTGGGAATGACATCCGAGTGCTCGGCGCAGATTTTCTGAAGCAGGTCCCCGTGTTCGCCGCGATTGAAAGCAGAAATCGGATAAGCGCAGCGCAGGGAAAAAGAGTGGCTCCGGGCTAGCTTGTTCCAAAGTTGCTCCAGTAGGACGGCGGCTTCCGGCTTATCCTGCGCGCACAATAGCGCGACCATCTCGCCAAAGACAGCGATCCGCCTGCCCTCGGCTGCTACGGCAACCGAGCCTATCAGCCTGCCGATCACATCGGCGAAGCGGGCCTCATCCGGACGGCCATCCATCATGAGTTGCGCCAGAGTCTCTGAGGCGTCCATACTCACGTAGCGCCCCTTCGCTGCCGCCGCTGCCGTGTCAAGGCTGCTGGCCTTCAGGCGTTGCGCAAAAGCCTCCCGGTGGAAACCCGTTGCAATGACTATCGCTCCGCCACCTTGCGTCAGCGCGGAGCCAATAAATCGGCTCACTTGATCGAGCAGGAATGTCTCTTCGGAATAGAATTGAACGGCGTGCGAGCGCTGCTCACTATCCTGCCGGCGATTCGGCAACGAAGCAGTCTCGGCACAAAGCGCTCCCAGGTTGTTCAATTTGGCCTAAGTCCTTGATGCAGTTCTGGTTTCAGGCTTCCAGCCCACCGCTTGTTTACCGTAACAGGTAGAAAGTACGTTCGGAATACAGGGAATCATGTAGTTTCCACTCTTGAGAACGTCAACAGCGCAAGTCTTTTCAAGACCATCAATGAATCGCGGCCCCAGGAATTTCAGATCTCTTTGAATTGAACTAGTTGAAGCGATCTTTCTGCGGTCGTTGACCTCAGGTTATAGTATTCCCCATGCCTCGGAAGAAGGCCCAAACAGCGTTTACCGCAGCCGTGCTTCTTCTTTTTGTCAGCGGGCTGGTAGTCTATTTCACCATCGTTCGCCTGCACAAGAGCGAACAGTGGGTCGTGCACAGTTACGAAGTAAGAGCGATGTTAGGGGACATTGACTCGGCTTTAGCCGGCGCCGGCCGGGCCCGCAGTGCATATGTGGCCACCGGCGCTGCGAACTATATCGACGAATTTGAGCTTGCAGCCAGAGATTCGGCGCAAGAGCTCCAGTACCTGCGGGGACTGACGAGGGACAATCCCGAGCAGCAGGAGCTTTGCGTTCGGCTTGAAGAGGTCACCGCGAGGCGCATCGCTCTGTATCGCGAATCGGTGAAGCTGCAGCAAACCGGCCCAGAAAATCGGCCGGGACAGGATGACCTGTCGCGCCGGGCCGTGTTGATTGCCACCGAGATGACTGTGGTTACCAAACAAATGCGCGACGAAGAACAAATCTTGCTGAGCCAGCGCACGACCACCGCCAACCACATGTTCGGTGTCGCTGTTTTTGTTTTGACCACAACCTTTGTGATGGCGCTTTTCCTTTTCTCCATCCACTACCGCTTGCTTGCCGGCGAACTCGATGCCCGGGACCGGGCAGAACGCATGGCGCGCGACAGCGAGGAATCCCTGCGGCGGCTGACCGGGCGGCTGCTGCAGCTCCAGGACGAAGAGCGCCGGCGATTTTCCCGCGAGCTCCACGACAGCCTGGGGCAGTATCTTTCGGGGATAAAGATGAACCTCGATATCATGGCTGGCAGCTATCCAGAGGACGAGCTACTGCGTGAATCGATTGAGCTTTTGGATCAATCCATCGGCGAAACGCGGACCATTTCTCATCTCCTGCATCCGCCTTTGCTCGATGAAGCAGGATTCTCTTCCGCTGCCAAATGGTATCTGGAAGGCTTTGCCCAGCGCAGCGGCATTGCAGTGCGAACCGACTTGCCGGACAACCCTGGGCGTCTCCCTGAGGCGATAGAATTGGGACTTTTTCGCATTCTCCAGGAGAGTTTGACCAATATCCATCGCCACTCCGCCAGCATCAAAGCAGAAGTGAGCGTGACGCTTTTCCCGGACAAAGTTGTGCTTAAGGTAAGAGATTACGGAAAAGGTATTTCCAACGAACTGCTGAAAGGCTTCAACCGCTCGAAAACCGGCGTGGGCTTGGCCGGTATGAGAGAACGCGCCCGCGAATTGGGCGGCCAGCTGGAGATTCTCCGCACCAGCCCCGGCACTCTAGTCACTGCCACTCTACCCTTGAAACTGGGAACACAGGTAATCGGATTTTCGGCCGCCGATTGAACCTCAGTTGACGAAATAAGTCTCTTCGCGCAGTAATGCGCCCACCGCTTCCACTACCGAACTGATGTCGGTTTTTGGGCAAGCGCCGCGGATTCCGACTTTCCTGGCTTCCTCACAGAGCTGTTTGGAAAGGTGAATGGAGACCATGAGGATCGGCGTTCCCGGAGAAATGTCGGCAATGTAGCGGGCGGCTTCCAGGCCGTTCATTTGGGGCATTTGGAAATCGAGGACGATCAGGTCAGCCTTGTCGCGTTGAAAGCGTTCGATTGCCTCCTGACCTGTACTAGCTTCGTCACATACCGTCCAACCGTCCTGCTGTTCGAGCAGCCCGCGCAAATAGCGCCTTACTGCCGGGTTATCATCCGCCACTAGAATGCGTACCAAAGCGTAACCCCTTTTCGTGAAATTCCTCGTTTTTTCCCTACAAAACGACCCTAAATTGGGGACCTGCGCCAGGCAATACATCGAACACTCGACAGTCCCTTAAGGAATGGGAATTGTGCCGTAGTTATTAACAACGGACCATAAGTCTCAGGAGAAAAAAGGCCCACTTCTACTGGATTCTCCCGATTCACAAACTCTCGAGCGTTCTGGGAACATCTCGCTACTTTGTCGAACTTTTTCGGAAGGAAATTCATATGAACTCTTCCACGCTTGGACAGAATTGGCAGGTAGCGTACGAGGCGGCGATCTTTGAAGAGGACCGGTCAAAGCTCCCACAGCGCATCGCTGAAGCCGAAAAAGCTCTGGCAGCACGCGCAACCGAATTGTTCAATACCGGGGAAGGCCAGCTTCGCGAGCGGGCAGCCATGGGGAACGCTGCTTATTTTCTCCACCTTCTGGGTGAGTACCTGGGCCGCGCCCCTGTCAACCCACAGCCGCCTTTTCTTCACGACCGGATATCGCGGTTTCAGGCAGAGACCTAACTCCCCGTTTTTCCCCATTCGAACGTAAGATTTACTGCGAGATCCGCGATCGCTCCATTTGCAATGAAGGACTTAACGCCTTGGCATTTCATTTGCACCACTGAGCTCCAATAAAACGTTTTGGGCGCAGGAGCATGACGAATGGCTGAGGCCGAGGGAAAAGACTGGCGTAAACTGTGCGCGGCGGCAGCCAGCGAACTCGATCCCGACAAGTTGGTTGCGTTGGTGGATCAGATCATTCAAGCGTTGGATGAGAACCAGAGAATTACAAAGGCTGGGCAAACCAGCCCAGCCGTTATCGCCGAATCAAGTAGTTAGAGCCTTTCAATATTCGCCCCGCTAGACCCGGCCCATCAGGACCAGAATCAGCACAATAAGAACGACCAGGCCCAGGCCGCCGCTTGGGTAATATCCCCAACCGGTGCTATAGGGCCATGTTGGCAGCGCTCCGATCAGCAGGATTACCAGGATAATCAGCAGAATCGTTGACATGAGATGCTCCCCTTCAACAAGATTCACACCGGCTCTAGGTCCGGTGCGTCGGGAAAGTTCGCTCAAGACGAATCGCAGCGGCTTCCCAAAACATTCCCATCTATGATGTCCCTTTCCCTGAATGCACTCATGCAGCAGCTTCTGTATTTTCAGTAGGTTTCATGCTGTACGGGAGTGAACAAGAAAAGGCCGGACTCTATGCGAAGTCCGGCCTGGTTTAGCAGCCCTGGTTCAGCAGCTCATGCTAGTGTGCCGCCGCGCTCTGCGATGACGGTGCTTTCAGCTCGCCCTGCTGGTGCTTTTCTCGGGCCTGGGCTGAATACTTCTTGACCGCTGTCAGGAAAGGCTCGCTTGATGGCGGAGGCGCAACTTTGCCGTTCAACACATTTTCGAACGGGACCTCCTTGCCATACAGGATCGCGGTTTCATCTTTATCCTGCGTGATTGCGGCGCCGCTTAGATCAATCCCAGCGAAGATGCCCCGGGCGCGCGAATAGGTCAGAACTTCCGCCTGCATTTTCCAGTCGGTGTCAGCGCCCGCGTCACGGCCAACTGGTCCGGCGGCTGCGGAGGCGTCAGCGCCCAACTTGAATTTGCTGGCCAGAAGATGCTGCATTCCTTGGTCATTCGTCACGACCAGCACGATATCAATCGCTTGCCCGCCCAATTGCAATCCCCAGCTGCCGCCGGTTATGGTGATGGGCGCAGGAGCACTCCATCCGCGGGTTGTTCGGCAGGTGGCCACGCCTTTACCATGTTCTCCGCCAAATCCCACCGCGATTTTCACCAGGGAGGGGATGACGGCGATGCACTTGGCATCAGACATAACCTTGTCCGGAATGGCTTTGTCGGGAGTACCCATAATTTCATCCAGGACCTGAGCGGACTTGTCAATGCGCTTCGAGATGTCAGTCTGGTTATCATCAGCAGCCCAACTCATCACACCGAGCGTCAACAACGTGATGCTAAGGACCAGGAAATATTTTCGAATTGTCGGTTTTAGTAAGTTCATATCAATCCTCTTCTCCGCCCGGTACGGGCATTCATAGTTCTGTCTCGAGGTTGCACCTGACCGTTTCTTGCCCTGCGCAAAATTGTTAGCCGGCAAATGCGCCGGTCGGAGCCATTTCATGCATTGCTGCAATTGGCATCGGAAACTCCTGTTCGGAGAAGCTCCACTCGGGCCCGTCCGAAAATACCGGACGTCCATTTGTCTTTCCGACGGTGCGGCCGGACGTGGCTGCCGGGCGCCGCGCTTTCTGCGCCAACAGCTCGCGGATCCTCAGCTTGGCCTTGTGCAGCTGCGACTTCGAATTTCCCGCCGAGCACCCGAGGAGTTCTGCGATCTCTTGGTGTTCGTAGCCTTCGACTTCGTGCAGCAGGAAGATGGTCCTGTAACCTGGAGGCAGCTCTGCGATAGCGCGTGTCAGTGTGACACGATCGACGCAGCCTGCCAGATGAGTGTCCCTGCTCCCACACTCCCGGCGGATGCTGGCCCCGTCTTCGTTGGAATAAGGAGCGTCCAGCGAAACCTGCGAAAGCGACTTCTTGCGGAAATGCATGAGCACGGTGTTCACTGCGATCCGGTAAAGCCAGGTAGAAAGGGCTGAATCCCCGCGAAAAGTCGCGAGTTTGCGGAACACCTGCAAAAATGCGTCCTGGGTAAGGTCTTCCGCCTCCGCGGTGTTATTGGTCATGCGTAAGCAGAGGGAGTAGATTCTCGCCTTGTGAGCGTGGAAGAGGGCGGAGAACGCATCCGCATCGCCCTGTTGAGCGCGGCGAATCAAGTCGGAGTCCGAAGGCACGGGGATTGTGGCAGCAGTTTTCACTTGCATCTCCTTTTCAATCTCGGTTGGGTCTTTTCTCGAAGAGACCGGCTTATGTTTCCAAATCACATCCGTGAGCATAGGGCGGCTGCTCAAACCGATCTATCCGGCGCTGCATGTATTGCTCTTGGTCTGTTGCTGTAAATCGAAAAGACAAAAGCACCAGAAGAGTTGCATTCAAAGGGGGTTCGGGGAGTGCATTCCCAAGTCCGGGGTACTACAGCGAATTCGCATCCGATGTACAGAGTCGGCGGAATTGCCCGGTTGCGCTCTCTCAACCTATGCTTCGCTCATCAAAAAGTTTCCCTCAATGTGCCCACCAATCGAGCAGGAGCCGGCTGGAAAAACTGGCTCCTGCTTCTCGCCCCTTAAGCACTCGTGGTTCTCGTTCATACCGTTACCAGGTAACCGGGTTACAGAATCTCTCGGATCGTCAAGCGCATAGTGGAATGCGATTCTGGTCGGGATTTTGGAAAGACAAACCAGAGAGCAAGAAATGGAGGGCGTGATGCTTTATTGGGCTTTGATGTTTCTGCTGGTGGCTGTCGTCGCCGCGATATTCGGCTTTACAGGAGTGGCGATCGCGGCGGCCGGAGTTGCTAAGCTTTTGTTTTTCATTTTTCTGGTGTTGTTTGTGATCACTTTCGCTTCGCACCTGACTCATCGTGGAAGTCGTATTTAAGCGTGTCGTCCGCGGAAGTGGCTGCCTGCTTTGCCTGGAGCGGGAAAGTAGGTAACTTTCGGGCGTGGCGTACAGGATTCGCCTGATGGTCAAGCGGCCCCGGACCAACTACTTATCAAGTAGCCCCAACGCGAAGGACGAAAGGCAGGTTCCCGGTTTGCGCCTCCCCTTGTTGAATCGGTACCTGCCTTCTTCCCCGGAGGGTTTCCATAGGGTTTCACTCCCCGATTTTTTCAAAGCCACTCCGAAGTCCAGATAGGCAACTAAGTGCCATGACTGTCGCGCCTTTTCTGACCGGAGCGCGGGGTCAAACATTCTGTTTATAGGAGCAATTCATGGGAACCCAGACTGAGAAGGACCAAAAACCGAACCCGGGCATGACGGATCCGTTGAAGAACGATCCGTCCAAGAAGAACCCATCGCATGAAGGCGGGCAACACCAGCCAAACCCGTCGCAAAAGCATCCGCCGCAGGTCGATGAAGATGACAAACGCTCCAATGAAGAAACAGCCGACATGGAGAAGCGTCGGGCTTCCTGAACCTTGCTGGTAAAACCGCAGTCAAGCCCTTGGCGAACCTGCCGGGGGCTTGTTATGCCCTTCGCTCCCGGCCAGTGGATCTCCTTATAATCTCTACGACAAGCACTTACTCTCCCCTACAGCAAATACCCTAGAGCGACACCCGTACCGATTGTGGTAAAGGAAAAGAGTGCCACTAGGCTGGTTTGCGCGCCCAACCTGGAACCTCTTTCCACACGATTTATCGGGTCATGCGAGGCCCCATCATGAAGAAAAGCGAACGCACTGACGCCACGGCGACCATCACCGACGAAGCCAACCTCAGCACGCGAGGGAATGGAGGAAATGGGCATTCGAATTTCGCTGAATCCGCCTCTACCGACCTCACTGCCATCCTCGCCAGCTTACAGACCATGCGCAACGGTGACTTCTCGGTACGCTTGCCAGGCTCGTGGACGGGTATCGCTGGCAAGATCGCGGACACCTTCAACGACATTGTCGCCGCGAACCAGCAGATGGCAGAGGAACTGAAGCGCGTCGGACAGGCTGTCGGCAAGGAAGGGCGAACCCGCGAGCGCACACGGTTTCATCAGTCGCATGGCGCGTGGGGAGAAATGGAAGTCTCGGTCAATACACTGGTCGAGGACCTGCTGCGCCCCACCGCCGAAGTCACGCGCGCCATCGCCGCCGTCGCGCAAGGCAATCTCACTCAAACCGTGAGATTGGATGTTGACGGTCGTCCCCTCGAGGGAGAATTCCTGCGTTCCGCAAACATCGTTAACACCATGATTCAGCAGCTCGGTGTTTTCACCGCTGAAGTTACGCGCGTGGCCCGCGAAGTCGGTACCGACGGCAAACTCGGTGGTCAGGCGCAAGTCCCGGGAGTGGCGGGCACATGGAAGGACCTGACCGACTCCGTCAATTCGATGGCCAGCAACCTCACCGGCCAGGTGCGCAACATCGCCGAAGTCGCAACTGCCGTTGCGAGCGGCGATCTTTCTCGCAAGATCACCGTGGATGTCCGCGGTGAGATTCTTCAGCTCAAAGAAGCTATCAACACCATGGTGGACCAGCTTCGATCGTTTGCCTCGGAAGTCACTCGCGTGGCCCGCGAAGTTGGCACCGACGGCAAACTCGGCGGACAAGCCGTTGTTCCCGGTGTGGCCGGAACTTGGAAAGATCTCACCGATTCGGTAAACGCCATGGCCGGCAACTTGACTGCGCAAGTGCGAAACATCGCGGAAGTTACTACGGCCGTGGCCCGCGGTGATTTGTCGCGCAAAATCACCGTGGACGTCAAGGGCGAAATTCTCGAACTCAAAGACACCATCAACACCATGGTGGACCAGCTCAACGCGTTCGCCGGCGAAGTAACCCGTGTGGCCCGCGAAGTGGGAACCGAAGGCAAACTCGGCGGGCAGGCGCAGGTGCCCGGAGTCGGCGGAACCTGGAAGGACCTCACCGACAACGTCAATTTCATGGCCAGTAACCTGACTGGCCAGGTGCGAAATATTGCCGAAGTCGCGACCGCCATCGCCAGCGGCGACCTTTCCCGCAAGATCACGGTGGACGTCCGCGGCGAGATTTTGCAGTTGAAAGAAACCCTCAACACCATGGTGGACCAACTCAACCGCTTCGCCGGCGAAGTCACCCGCGTGGCCCGCGAAGTGGGCACCGATGGGCGGTTGGGAGGCCAGGCGAACGTCCCGGGTGTCGCCGGCACGTGGAAAGACCTTACGGACTCGGTCAACTTCATGGCCAGCAACCTGACTGGACAGGTGCGAAACATCGCTGAAGTCGCGACCGCCGTGGCCCGTGGCGACTTGTCCCGCAAGATCACGGTAGACGTCAAAGGCGAAATTCTCGAGCTCAAGAACACCATTAATACGATGGTGGACCAGCTCAACGCGTTCGCGGGAGAAGTCACGCGCGTCGCCCGCGAAGTCGGGACGGAAGGCAAACTCGGCGGCCAGGCCCAGGTACCCGGCGTGGCCGGAACCTGGAAAGATTTAACCGACAACGTCAACTCGATGGCCGGCAACCTCACCGGCCAGGTGCGAAACATCGCGGAAGTGACCACCGCCGTGGCCCGCGGCGACTTGTCCCGCAAGATCACGGTAGACGTCAAAGGCGAAATTCTCGAGCTCAAAGACACCATCAATACGATGGTGGACCAGTTGAGGTCGTTCGCTTCCGAAGTGACCCGCGTTGCCCGCGAAGTCGGTACCGACGGCAAACTTGGCGGCCAGGCGGCCGTACCGGGAGTCGGCGGAACCTGGAAAGACTTGACCGATTCGGTCAATTCCATGGCCAGCAACTTGACCGGTCAGGTACGAAATATCGCTGAAGTCTCGACCGCGATCGCCAGCGGCGACTTGTCTAAAAAAATCACGGTCAATGTCAGCGGAGAGATTCTTCTCCTCAAGGAAACCATTAACACCATGGTGGACCAGCTCAACGCGTTCGCGGGAGAAGTCACGCGTGTGGCCCGCGAAGTTGGCACCGAAGGACGCTTGGGCGGACAAGCCAACGTTCCTGGCGTTGCCGGAACCTGGAAAGACCTTACCGATTCGGTCAACTCCATGGCTGGCAACCTTACCGGACAGGTTCGTAACATCGCCGAAGTAACAACCGCCGTGGCCCGTGGCGACTTGTCGCGCAAAATCACGGTAGATGTCAAAGGCGAAATTCTCGAACTGAAAAACACGATCAACACCATGGTCGACCAGTTGAACGCCTTCGCCGGCGAAGTAACCCGCGTAGCCCGCGAAGTCGGCACTGACGGAAAGCTGGGTGGTCAAGCCGAAGTACCCGGGGTTGCCGGCACGTGGAAGGACCTAACGGACAACGTGAATTTCATGGCCTCGAACCTCACAGGCCAGGTGCGAAACATCGCCGAGGTCGCAACCGCGATCGCAAACGGCGATTTGTCGAAGAAGATTACGGTAGACGTCCGCGGTGAAATCCTGCAGCTCAAAGAAACGCTGAATACCATGGTCGAGCAGTTGCGATCCTTCGCCGCTGAAGTCACGCGCGTCGCTCGTGAAGTCGGATCGGAAGGCCGTCTTGGGGGTCAGGCCAACGTTCCTGGCGTGGCTGGCACGTGGAAAGACCTTACCGACTCGGTCAATGCCATGGCCGGGAACCTTACCGGGCAAGTGCGAAACATCGCCGAAGTCACGACCGCTGTGGCGCGTGGCGACTTGTCGCGCAAAATCACGGTGGACGTGAAGGGCGAAATTCTCGAACTGAAAAACACGATCAACACCATGGTCGACCAGTTGAACGCCTTTGCGGCCGAAGTCACGCGCGTGGCCCGCGAAGTGGGAACAGAAGGGAAACTCGGGGGCCAGGCCCAGGTCCCGGGCGTCGCCGGTACGTGGAAAGACCTTACCGACAACGTCAACGTGATGGCCGCCAACCTGACTGAGCAAGTGCGCGGCATCGTCAAGGTCGTGACCGCCGTCGCAAACGGAGCGCTCACACAAAAGCTGACCGTGAACGCCAAAGGCGAAGTAGCAGCCCTCGCTGAGACCATTAACAATATGACGGATACGCTGGCAACGTTCGCCGATCAGGTCACCACCGTGGCCCGCGAGGTCGGTGTAGAAGGCCGGCTGGGCGGGCAGGCTAACGTGCCCGGAGCGGCCGGGACCTGGAAAGACCTTACCGGCAACGTCAACCTGCTGGCCGATAACCTGACCAACCAGGTGCGTGCGATCGCTGAAGTGGCTACGGCTGTCACCAAGGGCGACTTGACGCGTTCCATTCAGGTGGAAGCCAGCGGCGAGGTCGCGGAGCTGAAGGACAATATCAACACCATGATCAACAACCTCCGGCTGACGACGGAGCGAAACACCGAGCAGGACTGGCTCAAAACCAACCTCGCCCGCTTCACCAGCATGTTGCAAGGCCAGCGTGATCTGGCGACTGTGGGACGAAAACTGTTGTCCGAACTCGCGCCGCTCGTGGGCGCTCATCAGGGCACCATCTACCAGATGGAAACTGAAGAGTCGGCGAGCATGGTTTTGTTGTCAGCTTTTGCTGCCGACGGCGAGGATGGTCATCTGCGGCGGGTCAGGCTGGGAGAAGGTCTCGTTGGTCAGTGCGCGGCCGAGAAACGGCGCATGTTGATCACGGATCTGCCCAACAACACGGTTGCGATCCGCTCGAGTTTGTTCGAGGCGGTGCCGCGAAATGTCATTGTCTTGCCTGTGCTCTTTGAGGAGCACGTCAAGGCAGTCATCGAGCTCGCCTCACTTAGCACATTCACGGCTTCGCATCTCGCGTTTCTCGAACAATTGACCGCCAGCATCGGCATCGTGCTCAACAGCATTGAAGCCACCATGCAGACCGAGGGCTTGCTGAAGCAATCGCAACAGCTGGCCGCCGAGCTGCAAACCCAGCAAAGAGAATTGCAGCAGACCAACGAACAGCTGGCGCAAAAAGCCCAGCAGTTGGCGGAACAGAACGTTGAAGTCGAGCGCAAGAATCAGGAAATTGAACAGGCCCGCCGTGCCCTGGAAGAAAAAGCCAAGGAGCTGGCGCTGACCTCCAAGTACAAATCGGAATTCCTGGCCAACATGTCTCATGAACTGCGCACCCCGCTCAACAGCATTCTGGTGCTGGGGCAGCAGCTCACCGACAACCCCGATGGCAACTTGACGCCCAAACAAGTCGAATTTGCCCGTACGATTCACGGCGCCGGTACAGACCTGCTCAACCTGATCAGCGACATCCTCGACCTTTCGAAGATTGAATCCGGAACGGTTTCCGTCGAAGCCGAGGAAGTGTTCTTCGCGAGCTTGCTGGATATGATCGCGCGACCGTTCCGTCACGAGGCCGAAAACAAGCGGCTTTCGTTTGAGATTCACAGCGATTCGCAGCTTCCGCGCAGCATGGTTACTGATTCCAAGCGCTTGCAACAAGTGCTGAAGAATCTCTTGTCCAACGCATTCAAGTTCACTGAGCAAGGAGGGGTCCAGGTAAAAGTGTCACTTGCAGCCGAAGGCTGGAGCGAAGACCACCCCATCCTGAAAACGGCGGCATCAGTTGTGGCATTCGAAGTGTCCGATAGCGGAATCGGGATTCCGGCCGAGAAGCAGCGCATCGTCTTCGAGGCGTTTCAGCAGGCAGACGCGGGCACCAGCCGCAAGTACGGAGGCACCGGCTTGGGGCTGGCCATCAGCCGCGAACTTGCCAGTTTGCTGGGTGGAGAAATTCAGCTGCGCAGCACGCCGGGTAAAGGCAGCGCATTTACTCTCTATCTGCCGCAAACTTACGTTGGGCCGTCCACCAATGTGGTCGGTGCAGACAGCAAGAGTTTTTCCCCGGCCGCGCCGCTGCAGTTGGCAAATGTGAGGGTCACTGAATCCCCGGTCGAGCATATTGAGGATGATCGGGACAATTTTCAGGCCGGCGATCCTGTGCTGCTGATCGTTGAAGATGACCCGCACTATGCGCGGGTATTGTGCGACCTCTCGCACGATACCGGATTCAAGGTTCTGGTGGCCATGCGCGGGTCAGAAGCGCTGGCGCTGGCGCGGGAATTCAAACCCACAGCCGTGTCGCTCGATGTTTTCCTGCCCGACATGCTGGGCTGGACGGTCCTGAATCATTTGAAACAGGATCCAGCCACTCGGCACATACCGGTTCAGATGCTGACTCTCGATGAAGATCGTCACCATGGTCTCACGCGGGGCGCATTTTCATTTGTAACCAAACCCTGTACTCCCGAAGGTTTGTCCTTCGCTCTTTCGCGCATCAAGGAATACACGGCGCCGCGCCGTAAGCGGTTGTTGGTAGTGGAAGACAATCCCGCCGAGCAACTCAGTGTTCGTGAGCTGTTAGGTTATGACGACATTGACGTCGCCGTCGCAGTGACCGGGGCCGAGGCGCTGGCGATGCTGAATGAGCAGCCGTACGATTGCGTCGTGCTCGATCTTCGCCTGCCGGACATGTCTGGCTTCGAAGTTCTGGAACGTCTCCGCGATACTCCATCCTTGAGCGACTTGCCCGTGGTAGTGTTCACCGGCAAAGAACTCTCGCCGGAGGAAGATGCGCGCCTGCACTCGCTGGCCCGCAGCGTTGTGGTCAAGGGCGTTGAGTCGCCGGAACGCCTGCTGGATGAAACCGCGTTGTTCCTGCATCGGGTCATCTCCGATCTGCCTTCGGAGAAGCAGAAGATGCTCGATCGTTTGCACCACTCGGACGATGCGTTGGTGGGGAAAAAGGTGCTGGTGGTGGATGATGACGTGCGCAACATCTTCGCGTTGAGCAGCGTGCTCGAACGCCGTGGCATGAGCGTCCTGACTGCCGGAACCGGCCGGGAAGCCATTGCGACCCTCGAATCAACTCCGGACATGGGAATTGTCCTCATGGACATCATGATGCCGGAAATGGATGGTTACGAAACCATGCAGGTAATCCGCCAGAACAATTCGTTCCGGCGGCTGCCGATCATCGCGCTCACTGCCAAAGCTATGAAAGGAGATCGCGAAAAATGCCTGGAGGCGGGTGCGTCAGAATATCTGGCGAAACCGGTTAACACCGAGCAACTCCTCTCCGCGCTTCGGGTTTGGCTACACAGGTAAGTGAGCTCATGAGGCGACGACTATCAGTGGGTCAAGGGAGGCGCGAACCTAATGCCTGGTCATGAAAGGGTCAACATTCTGATGGTGGATGACCAGCCCGCCAAATTGCTCAGCTACGAAGTCATTCTTGGCGAGCTGGGAGAAAACCTGATCAAGGCCACTTCAGGCAAGGAGGCCCTGGAGTATCTTCTGAAAAATGACATTGCGGTCGTGCTGATGGACGTAAGCATGCCCGAGCTTGATGGCTTCGAATTGGCCGACATGATCCGGCAGCATCCGCGGTTCAAAGGCACAGCAATTATCTTCATTTCCGCCGTGTACATGACCGACATGGATCGCCTGCGCGGGTATGAACGCGGAGCGGTGGACTACATCTCTGTCCCAGTAATTCCTGAGCTTTTGCGGGCCAAGGTCAGCGTATTTGCGGAATTGCATCGCAAGACCCGCGAGCTCAAGATCCTTAACGCCGAATTGGAGAAGCGGGTCGCAGAGCGCACTGCTCAACTCGAGGAGAAAGCCGCAACCTTGCTCGGGCTGAATAGTGAGTTGGCGCGTAAGCACCAGGAACTTGATGCAATTCTGCACACTGCCCCGGACATCATTTTCAGCCGCCAGGCCGATGGCTCAAGAGACTACATCAGCGACCGGTTCTACGAATACACTGGCGCTCCGGCAGGTTCGGCCAATGGCTTCGGCTGGTTGGATTACTTGCACCCGGATGACGTCCAGGAGAGCATGGCGCAGTGGATGCGTTGTGTTCAGTCCACACAAAAGTATGAGTCCGAATACCGCATCCGGGCAAAAGACGGACAGTATCGCTGGTTCCGTGCCCGGGCCCTGCCGATTCGCGACATTGCTGGTGGCATCATCAAATGGTACGGGACCTGTTCCGATATTCACGACAGCAAATTGCAGGAGCAGGCCATTCGCGACAATGCCATCCAGCTCGAAAAGATCGTTGATGAGCGCACGGTTGCATTGCGCCGGCTTTCGGTACGCCTCATCACCATGCAGGACGATGAGCGGCGGCGCATCGCGCGGGAACTCCACGACGGCCTCGGGCAGGAACTTGCAGCCGCCAAGATGATGGTGGATGGGATTCTGCAAGGCCGCCAAAATGGATTGAAAAAGCAGATTGCGGTTGAAGTAAGCGACACGATTAACCGCGCCATTCAGCAGGTCCGCAGCTTGTCGCATCTTTTGCATCCACCACTGCTTGATGAAGTCGGGCTGCTTTCTGCTCTCCGCTGGTATGTCGAAGGTTTGACCAAGCGGAGCGGTATCGACACTTCGCTGGATGTGACGCCCTCAGATTTTCCCAGGTTGGCTCCCGCAATGGAGACGGCAATTTTCCGCATCATTCAGGAAGCGCTCACCAATGTTTACCGTCATTCCGATGCTCGAAAAGCGTGGGTGGCTCTTGCCGAGAAAGACGGAGTCGTGCTGGTCACCATACGCGATGATGGCAAAGGGATTGAGAATTCAATCGCCAGGCAGAATCCGGGCAGCATTGGCATTGGCATCGGAGGAATGAGCCAGCGCGCCAGGGAATTCGGCGGCGAACTGCGTCTGACTAATGCGAACCCCGGCACCCTGGTGGAACTTATCATTCCGGTACAAAGCAGCGTGCTTCAGGAACCTGCCATTGCGGCCGGAACGATGAACTGATTTCATAACACGCTTCTGCATCTTTGCTGCCCCTCGTCTTGCAGTGCAGGTCAACTCGCTGAAAGAACAGGTTTTAGTAACCAACCTTAATGCTGCATCTCTAGCATCTAAGAGTCGGGTATGCGTCTCCTAAGTCTGCGCCTGATCGGCGCGCTCATTCTCGGTGTCACGTTCGTGTCGGTGCTTTCCTCATACTTTGAGGTGACCAGCCAGGTCCGCGGACAGCGGCGGGAACTCGAGCGCCGCGCTGAGGTTTTGGGGGAAAGCCTGGCCGAGAATATCGAGCCTTATTTCGAAAAAGGGTCGCACCGGGAACTCCAGAGGATTGTCGAACGTTTTGGCAACCGGCAACACCTGACCGGAGTCGCGATTTATGGAACTCGGGATGAAGCCATCGCCGTAACACCAGGGCTCTCGAAGCTCCTCAGGACGATGCCCCCCGTGGTCCAGAAGGCTGAAGCCGAAAACCATGGTGAAGGAGAATTCCTTCAGCTTGGCGGCGCCTCCATGCATGCTTACGCATTGCCGCTGCACCAGCAGGGCAACGTCGCGGGAGGGTTGGCGATCGTTCATGATGCCGCCTACATCGGCGCGCAGGGCCATAGCGTTTGGCGTGAGACGTTTCTGCGCATTCTGGTGGAAATGTTCATCATTGTCCTGGTCACACTGCTGATCGTTCGTTGGAGCCTGACCAGACCAATTGCTCGCGCCGCACAGTGGATGCGGGCCCTCCGTATCGGTCGAACCCCGACCCGGCCCGCCATCCCCGATTTGGATTTCCTGCGGCCTTTGGCGCACGAGATGACGACCTTTGCGGAAAGTCTCAGCCACGCCCGCTCCGCCGCGGAAAACGAAGCCAGGCTGCGCGATGCGGCGGAGTTCATCTGGACCGCTGAACGCCTGGGGGTGCACGTTCGCGCCAAGCTCAATGGCAGCCGTTTATTTGTCTTATCCAACCGCGAACCGTATGAGCACGTGCGCCAGGGCAAGTCGGTCCAGGTCATTGTTCCCGCCAGCGGGCTCGTAACGGCTCTCGAACCTGTGCTGCGCGCTTGCGATGGGACCTGGATCGCGCACGGCAGCGGCGATGGCGACCGCGAGGTTGTCGACCAGCATGATCGGCTGCGTGTTCCTCCCGACGATCAGCGCTATACACTGCGCCGCGTTTGGCTCACTAAGGAAGAAGAGGATGGTTACTACTACGGGTTCGCCAATGAAGGCCTGTGGCCGCTATGCCACATCGCCCATACCCGGCCGATTTTCCGCGCCTCGGACTGGGAATACTACAAGGAAGTGAACCGCATTTTCGCCGCGGCAGTGCTGGAAGAAATGAAGGATTTCGAACACCCGGTGTTGCTGGCGCAGGATTATCACTTTGCGTTGCTTCCCCGCATGATCAAAGCGGCCCGTCCCGACGCGCGGGTGGCGATTTTTTGGCATATTCCCTGGCCAAATCCGGAGGCGTTCCGCATTTGCCCCTGGCAGCGCGAATTGTTGCACGGTCTGCTTGGCGCCGATTTGATCGGTTTCCACGTGCAATCGCATTGCAACAATTTTTTGCAGACGGTGGATGGCACTTTAGAGGCGCGGACTGACTGGGAACATTTCTCCGTCAAACGCAATGACCATTTCACTCTCGTAAAGCCTCTTCCTATCAGCGTGGACTTCAACGAATTTGCGCCGCACGACGCGGAATACCACGATCCCTATACCGACCGCGCCGCACTCTTAAAAGAACACGGTGTGGAAGCCATTTTCATGGGCATTGGGGTCGACCGGTTGGATTACACCAAGGGAATTCTGGAGCGCTTTCTCGCCATTGAGCGCTTTATCGAGAAATATCCTGCTTATCAGGGTCAATTCAGTTTTGTGCAGATCGGCGCGCCCAGTCGCACGCATATCAAGCGCTACCGCGATTTTCTGGGAGAACTCGAGGCCGAGGCTGATCGTATCAACTGGCGCTTCCAAAGCGGCCGGTGGAAGCCGATTATTTTCCTGAAACAGCGGCACAGCCATCACGAAGTACAGCGCTATTACGAGGCAGCAGATCTTTGCCTTGTCACGTCCCTGCACGATGGCATGAACCTGGTCGCCAAAGAATTTCTGGCAGCCCGGCATGATGAGCAGGGAGTGCTCATTCTCAGTCAATTCACCGGCGCGGCGCGTGAATTGCGAGACGCCGTCCTCGTCAATCCCTACGATATTGATCAGACGGCGGAAGCGATCCGCACCGCGCTCGAAATGGATCCGGAAGAGAAGAAACAACGTATGCAGCGAATGCGAAAAATTATTTTGGAGAACAACGTCTATCGCTGGGCGGGGAATCTGATTGGACAGCTCTGTGATATCAGGATTGATACCGCTGGAAAAGCTGCCGAACATCAGGGGGTGAGCGCTTCCGCGGCCTAAGTACCTAGGCTCATGCGCAGGGGAATCGATTGCTGACTATCCATGCCAAGCCGCTGGTGACGAAGTTCATGAGGGAATTGACCGGTGCCCCGAGCGCAGCCCTTTTGTTGGACTATGACGGGACTTTGGCGCCGTTTCGGGTCGAACGTGATCAGGCGTTCCCTTATGCGGGGGTCCCCGGGCTCATCGAGGACATTATGCGTAACGGTTCCACAAAGGTTGTGCTGATCACTGGCCGCCGGGCCGGAGAAGTTCCGCCACTGCTTGGGGTTTCTCCGCATCCTGAAATTTGGGGTTCCTACGGTTTGCAGCAGCTGACGCCTGATGGAAAGTGCCAGATGCGTAAATTAAGCGAACGCGCGGAGCAGGCCCTGGCCTCCGCAGAATACCAGGCCGAGGCACTCGGCTTTGGCAATCTGACGGAGCGCAAGCCCGGCAGCCTCGCCGTGCACTGGCGTGGATTGAAAGACTCGGCCGCAGATTACGTTCGAGAGAGAGTTTTCTCGCAATGGTTGCCCATCGCCGAGTACTCCGACATGTGCCTGCATGACTTTGACGGGGGCTTGGAGATTCGAGTGCTGGACGCTAACAAGGGGAATGCAATTCGTAAATTCCTGGCACGAGTTAATTCCAAAATGCCCGTCGCTTATCTGGGCGATGACTTGACTGATGAGGATGCATTCCGCGCCTTGAAGGGGCGAGGGCTCACCGTGTTGGTCCGGCCGCAGTGGCGCGAGACGACCGCGGATGTATGGCTTCACCCCCCTGCGGAATTGATGGACTTCCTGTCGCAGTGGCACGTCGCATGTAAGGCTAAAACCACAGCAGCACACTAGCCGGTATGCATAATTGATGGCGCTGAGATCGAAAGAACAGACTTATGGCAACCTCCCAGACTCTTGAACTCCAAACGCGCGTGGCTCACAAGCCGTTTTACTTCAACACGTCCGCGCACCTGCTGCGCATCGGCCGAGAGCGGGCAACCACCCTGCCGGAGTTGCTGCAGGCATTGCGTACCTGCTCGGAGGACTCCATTTTTCAGCACACCTTTCGCACTCTGGAAGAACACCACTTCATCCGCGAGGGGTTTTCCAATGACTTTGCCCATTGGGCTTTCTCCGTCTGTCATGAACCCGGGCTGGCAGAGCGGTTGGCGGCGCTGGACGTTCGCGAGTTTACTTCCGTGGAAAGGATGCGCGAGCGCCTCGTGCAGATTGTGCAGAATTACATCGAGAATAATTCTCACGCCGCCAGCCACGTTGCCCGCGAGCCCTTTTATTTCTGCTCGTCAGACACGGTGGTGGTGCCGACTCCCTTCGTCGCGCATAATCTGCCGGAATTTGCCGACGGACTCGCTCGCGTCAGTATCCACTCCATTCACCATCATTTCATCGAAGCCCGGCTCCGGCTGAAACTTACTTCGAATGATTTCTCGCTTTGGTTGCAGGACGAGATGGAAATGAAAGAAGCCGCGAAGCGCCTGAATTACATAGATATCTATACCGTTACCCTCGAGGATGTCCGCCGCCACATTCTGCGAATTGTTGACCGGGCCCTGGGAAAATGACGACCAAACAAGTTATGAACGCAAAACTATCTCCTGTTGCCGACATGAAATCTGTCGTTGCTCCCACCGAGCGCCGCCGTCTGCCACGCCTGCCTGACACGCCTCCAGTGCCTGCCCCGCCGCCCCGCCTGGGCGACTACGAGCCCATCATAGGCTGCGCTGATCTGGATGAAATTCGTTTCATTGCCAAAGAGTTGCGCGGCAGGACCATGAAGATGGTCAACTCCACTTCACTGGGCGGTGGAGTCGCCGAGATGCTCAATCGCCTTGTGCCTTTGTTGACCGAACTCGAGGTTGAGACGCACTGGGACGTCATCACCGGCGGCAACGATTTTTTTGAGGTCACCAAAGCTTTTCACAACGCTTTGCACGGGGCAAAGTATCAACTCACCAAGCAGGTGCAGGAAATCTTTCTTCTCTACAACGAGCAGAACCGGCAGCGCATGCACTTCGATGAAGACTTGATCGTGATTCATGATCCGCAACCCGCGGCTTTGATCAATGCCCGGGCCGATTCTCGGGCCCATTGGATCTGGCGCTGTCACATCGATGTTTCCAATCCCAACCACGAAGTATGGGGATTTCTGCGGCCCATGATCGAGAAGTTTGATGCCACCGTCTTTTCCTCGTCATCTTTCGCCCGGCAGCTCGGAATTCCGCAATATCTTTTTTTCCCCTGCATTGATCCGCTCTCTGAAAAAAACAAGGAGCTGCCCGATAGCGAGGTGCAGCGGGTTTGCGACGACTTCGGAATTGACCGCTCTCGTCCCATCGTTACCCAGGTGTCAAGGTTCGACCGTCTCAAAGATCCGGTCGGCGTCGTGCAGGCCTACAAGATGGCAAGAAAGTATGTGGATTGCCAGCTCGTGCTTGCCGGAGGCGGAGCCACCGATGATCCAGAAGGCGCGGCTGTGCTCGCTGAAGTGAAGGAAGCGGCCGGGGACGACCCCGATATCATTATTCTTGACCTTCCGCCGTGGTGCGCTTTGGAAATTAACGCCCTGCAACGCGCCTCGACGATCGTCGTGCAGAAATCCCTCCGCGAAGGCTTTGGCCTCACCGTCACGGAAGCTCTTTGGAAAGGAAAGCCGACCATCGCCAGCGCAGTCGGCGGCATTCCCAACCAGGTGATCCAGAAATTAACCGGCGCTCTGGTGCACTCGGTCGAAGGCTGCGCTTATCAGATTCGCTACCTGATTACCCACCCCGAGCTGGCCCTGCAGCTGGGCCGCAATGGACATGACCATGTCAGAGAAAACTTCCTCATGACAACCAATGTTAAACGCTGGCTCCTGCTGTTCCGAATCATGCTGCGGAACGAACTCTGCTGACATTCTTTAGTCCGGGAAGCCAACTCTGCCCGATCCTCTTCATAGAAAAGCCAGCGAGCCAGCGTGATTCGTCTCACGCGGCTCGCCCACAAATTTCGGTCTAGGGACACTCTGAATAAGCACTGTTTCTTAGATCGGGCAACCTCAGTGCTTGGGAAATCTGCTTCCGGGTGCGAGTCTCCGTCTCTTTCAGCCGTCTGGCTCGGCGGATTGGATTCCGTTGCGC
>Ga0335078_10000799_pt1 | contig 48079 bp, 37 predicted proteins | sample Lox_Sample_32_FD_206711 | JGI IMG/M metagenome (GOLD analysis project Ga0335078, IMG submission 206711) | Soil microbial communities from Loxahatchee National Wildlife Refuge, Florida, United States - Lox_Sample_3.2 | ecosystem: Environmental > Terrestrial > Soil > Wetlands | place: USA... | reverse complement strand
CCAGCCCGAATTGGATGAAAAGCTGGACTCAGTGGAATTGCGCCAGTTAAAACAGCGCATTGCTTTGCGGGCCCAGCTTTTGCCTTTGAACTTGGAAGAAACCCAAGGTTATATTATGCGCCGCCTGCAGTTGGCGGGAGCCAATGCTCATGCGGAGGCATTATTTCCGGCGGAAACTACCGCCGCAGTCTACCGCCACGCCCTGGGTATCCCACGACTGATCAACACGATTTGCGAGAACGCGCTGATTATCACTTATGCGCATCAGCTGCGTACCGTATCGCCCGAGATCATCGAGGAAGCAGCGGCCGACCTCCGGCTCAACGTGAAAGCACTGCCTCGGGCCCCACGGTTTGCCACCAGCGAGAATCCGGATGTCTGGCAGGCCGTAAAAACTCTGCTGCAATTGCATGAGCAGTTACAAGGTACACGCGAGAAAGGGACGGAGTCTCTGATGACGAACGCAGGCAAGATCGTATGAGCCGTTTATTTGAAGCATTGCAGCGATCAGACGGGGAAGGTTTCTCCCTCGAATTTCCCCAGCCAGACTCGTTGGCCAACGAAATTCTGAAGACGCAACAGGCAGCAGAAGCCGCCGAACCGCAGGTTGGCAATGCGCTCCAGTTTGTCTCCGCGACTTTGGCTCCGCCACGCGAGAACCGACTCGTGTGTTTCACCGACAAAGAGAGTCTGGGAGCGGAAAAGTTTCGCTATTTGGCCGTGCGCTTGCGCCAGATGGGCCAATCCCGGTCTCTCAAAAGACTGCTAATTACCAGCACGGTTCCTGAGGAGGGTAAGAGCCTGGTTTCCGCCAACGTCGCGCTCACGCTGGCGCGCAAGAAACCACAAAGTGTTCTCTTGGTGGATGGTGATATGCGTCGGCCGGTGTTAGCCCGCGAATTTGGCATCCAAGGCAGCCCCGGTCTTAGCGAATGGCTGCTGGGCAGCTCCATGCAACTCCCCTCCATTTTAAGTATTGATCCTGCAGGCCTTTGCTTTTTGCCTGCTGGCCGGCCCCCGGAGAATCCATTGGAATTGATGCAGTCAGGACGGCTCGCGGAACTACTGGAACGATTGACCTCGAGTTTCGATTGGATCTTGGTTGATTCTCCTCCGGTTCTGCCTCTGGGGGATACCAGTGTCTGGACTCGCCTGGCAGATGGCGTGTTGCTGGTGGTCCGCGAAGGAGTTACTCGGAAGCGGGAGCTGCAGCGTGGACTAGAAGCGCTGGACAAGTCCAAGCTGCTGGGCACGCTGCTGAACAGCTGCACTAACGTCGATCACGGCAACTACTATCAGCGTTACAGCTCTGCGCCGTCTAAAAGCGAAAGTCAGGTAGAATAGTCAGGTTCATTCCCCCCAAGCCCCTCCCCCCTGCAACTCATGCAACGCGCGTCAAACCTAACGAATTCCTTCCATTCTCAAACGGAGTGGAATTAGGAGAGGGTTGTGAATTCACGTCGGTCCGGCAATGGAAGTGGCCTTGCAGTCCAGTCTCAGCGGTCCGCATCGCCTGATCCGCATCCCGTCGTCTTTGAAGAAGCGGCTTTTCGGCGCATGATTTCCTTGGAGAGGAAAAGAAGCGAGCGCTCGCGCAAACCGTTCTTGCTCATGTTGCTTGATGCGGGCCGTCCGCACCCTGCCGGCGAGACAGCCGCGGTGCTCGACCATGTTCTCGACGCCCTGGGACAGTCGACGCGCGAAACTGATGTCATCGGCTGGTACGAGAAAGGGTCCGTGGTGGGCGTCATGTTCACCGAGATCGGCGGCGAAGACCGGTCCTTCATCGTGAGCACGGTGATGGCCCGCATGACTTCCGCACTGCGCGATCGCCTGAACGCCGACCAGTTCCGGCAGATCAGCATTTCCTTCCACTTGTTCCCGGATGACTGGGACGAAGAGTCCGCCTTGCCTAAAATTAATGCGCTCTACCCCGATCTGGCACAGCGTGACCAGGCCCGAAAGCTCCTTACCGCGCTCAAACGGTTTATGGATATAGCGGGCAGCGGCGCGGCGTTGCTGTTGCTTTCACCGTTTTTCTTGCTGATTGCGGCGGCAGTAAAGCTGTCTTCTCCCGGGCCAGTGTTCTTCCGGCAATGGCGGATTGGTCAGCACGGCCTTCCCTTTCTCTTTCTGAAATTCCGCTCCATGAAAATGGATAGCGACAGCAGAATTCATAAGGATTATGTCGTAAAGCTGATCGCGGGTGAGGCCGAGCGCAACCGCGCCGAGGGCGATGCAGAGGGAGTTTACAAATTGACTCGCGACCCTCGCATCACCAAGGTGGGCGCGTTTCTGCGGCGCACCAGTCTCGACGAAGTTCCGCAATTCATTAACGTGCTTACCGGCAAAATGTCGCTGGTCGGACCGCGCCCGCCCATTCCCTATGAAGTGGAAGCCTATGACCTCTGGCACCGCCGGCGGCTGCTCGAGGCCAAACCCGGAATCACCGGGCTCTGGCAGGTCAACGGCCGCAGCAAGGTCAAGTTTGACGATATGGTCCGTCTGGATCTGCGCTACGCGAAATCCTGGTCTCTATGGATGGATATCAAAATCCTCTTGCGCACCCCCGGCGCAATGTTCAACGAGGGCGCGTACTGAGAACGCGCCCCGGCCTACATTCCCCACTAAGAAGCCCTCCCGCTGCGGTCGCCAACCCACCTAAAGCGACCTTCGGACATAAGCAGGGAGGGTAAAACTATGATTAGGTTTGGTGTAATCGGATACGGTTATTGGGGCCCGAACGTGGTCCGCAATCTTGACCACCTCGACGGTTCACAAGTGGTTAGCGTGTGCGATAAGAGTCCTACCGCCCGTAAACGAATTCAGAAGGCTTATCCCCACGTTAAAGTAACGTCCGAGAGTGCCGACCTCATGTCGTCGGCGGAGATCGACGCTGTCGCCATCGTGACCCCGGTCTGGACGCACTATGAATTGGCCAAAGCCGCCTTGCAGAACCGCAAACATGTTTTTGTGGAAAAACCCTTCACCAGCAATGCAGCGCAGGCTGAAGAATTGATCAACTTGGCAGCGCAGAAGCAACTAAAAATCATGGTCGATCACACCTTCCTGTTCACTGGGGCGGTGCAAAAAATTGGCCAGCTGCTCGACGAAGGCATTCTCGGCAAAATCTACTACTATGATTCCACCCGTGTGAACCTAGGTCTTTTCCAGCATGACGTGAACGTGATCTGGGACCTCGCGCCGCACGATCTCTCCATCATCGACCATCTCATCAAGGAAAAGCCCGAAGCTGTCGTAGCCACGGGACAGACGCACCTCAACGGTTTGGAAGACGTGGCTTTCATCACCGTCTATTTCCCCAACAAAATCATCGCCCACATCAACGTCAACTGGTTGTCGCCGGTGAAGGTCCGCACCACCCTGATCGGCGGCGAAAAAAAGATGCTGGTCTGGAACGACTTGGAAGCGGACGAGAAAATCAAGATCTACGACAAGGGTGTGCACATTACCAGCCGGGAAGGACTGTACAACTTGTTGGTGAACTATCGCTCAGGTGACATGTGGGCGCCTCAGGTGGAACAGGTGGAAGCGCTGCGCAAAGAGCTGGCTTACTTCATCGATTGCGTCTCCAACAACAAGACCCCGTTCAATGACGGCAAAGCCGGCCTGCGCGTGGTCAGGCTGCTCGAAGCGGCCAATGAATCCTTGCGCAAAAGAGGTGCTTTGATTCAGATGTAATTCGCAATTCAGCCACACGTATCAACAAGGCAGGGCTTCATCATGGAAAACCATTTGTGCATTGCATCGAACGTCAAGCTCGGACGGGACGTTAAACTCTCGAAGTTCATCAATCTTTACGGATGCGAGATCGGCGATGAAACCAAGATTGGCGCATTTGTCGAAATCCAAAAGAATGCCAAAATCGGCAAGCGCTGCAAGATATCCAGTCACACCTTCGTCTGCGAAGGCGTTACGATAGAGGACAATGTTTTTGTAGGACATGGAGTCGTGTTCATCAACGACTCTTATCCGCGTGCCACCACTGCGGAAGGTGAATTGAAAACTGAGGCGGACTGGAAGGTGGAACGCACCGTGGTCGGCCGGGGAGCATCCATCGGCTCTGGCGCCACCATCCTCGCCAATCTCCGCATCGGCGAAAACGCCATCGTTGGAGCCGGCAGCGTGGTTACCAGAGACGTTCCCGCGAATGGCATCGTGGCGGGCAATCCAGCCAAGCTTTTACGTTATATCGAGCCAGCCTTGGAGGTTACCAAGTGAGCGGTTCTCATAACATTCCTTTTCTTGATTTGGTCGCGCCGCATCGCGAACTGAAAGCGGAACTCACCGAAGTATTTCACCGGGCACTGGATACCGCCGGTTTTATCGGCGGCCCCATGGTCGAGGAATTGGAGAAGGCATTTGCCGCCTTCTGCACCACGAGCCATTCAGCCGCTGTCAGCAGCGGCACAGACGCGCTCCGTTTCGCCCTCATGGCGTCGGGCGTTCAACCGGGCGACGCCGTCATCACGGTTCCCTATACGTTTATCGCAACCACCGAAGCCATCTCACAATCGGGAGCGCTGCCCGAGTTCGTCGATATCGATGAGCGCACTTACAACCTGGACCCGCAAAAGTTGCGCGCTTACCTGCAGACTCGTTGCGCAAAAGATTCGTCAGGAAAGTTGATTAGCCGCCGCAGCGGCCGCCCGGTCAGCGCCGTGGTCCCGGTTCATCTTTATGGGCAATGCGCCGACATGGATGCAATCCTCGATATAGCAAAGCAGTACGGGCTGATCGTTGTGGAAGATGCCTGCCAGGCACACGGCGCCGAATACTTTTCCCGGAAGCAGAACCGATGGTTCAAAGCCGGATCGATGGGCCGGGCCGCGGCCTTCAGCTTTTATCCGGGCAAGAACCTGGGCGCATGTGGCGAGGCAGGGGCCGTCACCACGAACGATGCTGAACTGGCTGCGAAGGTCAAAATGTTGCGCGATCACGGCCAGGCCCGAAAGTATTACCACGAAATCGAAGGCTATAACGGCCGACTGGACGCCATCCAGTGCGGAATTCTGCACGTCAAACTCAGGCATTTGCCCAAATGGAACGAGCAACGCCGCGAACGCGCCGCTGAGTACGACCGTTTGTTCGCCGGCGCTGGCAGCACGATCGGACTTCCGTTCGAGCCTTCTTGGTCGCGCGCGGTGTACCATCTCTATGTGGTTCGCACCGGCGACCGGGAAGGCATGATCGCCCATCTGGCAAAGGCCGGAATCGGCGCGGGCATTCACTATCCGGTGCCACTGCATTCACAAAACGCCTATCGCGCACTGAAATACTCCCAAGGAGACTTCCCGGTCGCCGAGAGAGTTGCCGGTGAAGTTGTTTCCTTGCCTATGTATCCGCAACTCACAGCCGAGCAGCAACGCCGGGTGGCGGAAGAAGTCTTGCGTTTTGCGCGCTTGGAAACGCCCGTCACCTTGGCCGCTGGCGAAAGCCACTGATTGGAGGTTGCCGGAAGCACTGATGGACCGCCAGACCGAGCAAGAAAGGCAGGGGTAAAGCTCAAAATGAAGATTTCTGTTATCGGAGCGGGATACGTAGGACTGACTACGGCGGCCTGTCTAACACAGATCGGGCACGAGGTGTTCTGCAGCGAGAGCGATGCGGGCAAGCTACACAAGCTGCAGGGCGGGATCATGCCGTTATTTGAACCCCATCTCGAGCAAATCATCCAGCAGGCGCGTAGCGCCCAGCGGCTCACCTTCGGCTCGACCGAAGAGGCCGTCGACCGGGGCCAGGCGATTTTTATTTGTGTAGGCACTCCCCCCCTGAAAAACGGCGATGCTGACTTGTCAGCCATCGAGGCGGTTGCGCGCATGATTGCGAAGCGGTCCTGCGGCTACCGGCTCGTGATCGAGAAAAGCACCGTGCCCGTACAGACCGGCGCGCAGTTGCGCAAACATCTGTCGGTGCACAACACCAACCGCTTAGAATACGACGTTGCGTCCAACCCGGAGTTTCTCCGCGAAGGCTCAGCGGTCGTGGATTTTCTGCATCCTGACCGGATCGTGGTGGGAGTCGACTCGGGCCGGGCCGCTGGATTGCTGCGGGAAATTTACGGACCGGTAATCCGGCAGGACTTTCCTTGTCCGGTTCATGCCAAATGTCCGCCCCACGATCCGCCCCGCTTCCTGGTGACCGACACCAACTCAGCCGAACTGATCAAGCATGCTTCCAACTCGTTCCTGGCGATGAAAATTTCGTTCATCAACATGGTGGCAAACCTATGTGAGGTGGTCGGAGCAGACGTGACGAAGGTGGCTGAGGGAATGGGTTTAGATCCCCGTATTGGCAATGCATTTCTTAAGCCCGGCGTGGGTTTCGGCGGCTTTTGTTTCCCCAAAGACCTGCAGGCCTTCATTCGCATCGCAGAAAAATCAGGCTGTGACTTTTCCTTGCTGCGGGAAGTGGAGAAGATCAACGAGCGCAGAATTGAGCATTTTCTCGAGAAGGTTCGGAAGGAGCTTTGGGTGGTGCGAGGCAAGAAACTTGCAGTGTGGGGTTTGGCCTTCAAGCCTGATACGGACGATATCCGTTTCGCACCCTCTATCGCACTGCTGAAGGCGCTCGTTGAAGAAGGGGCCCTCATCCGTGCGTACGATCCTCAAGGTACCGCAAAGGCGAAAGAGGCCGTGCCCGACGTGACCTATTGTTCCAATCCCTATGAAGCGGCCGAAGCCGCAGAGGCCATCCTGATCGTTACCGAGTGGGACGAATTCCGCGCTTTGGACTGGCGCCGGCTGGCGAGCCTGGTTGAGCGTCGGCTGATTGTTGATGGCAGAAACATGTTTGACGCTGCCGACGTCACTGCGCATGGATTTCAATATCTCAGCATCGGTCGTTCTGCGGTGTTGCCCGCCGCGAGGGCATCCGCCACTGCGGAGGCGTCTTCGCCCATGGTTACCAAGGCTTAATCCCACTTCTCAATCTGCTAGTGTCCGCCTCTCACAGGCTTCCTGATTAAGTCGCCTCGGCCAAGCACACACTTCATGAACTACGGAATGACAAACGCGGGGAATCGGTGAAAGTTGTATCGGTGGTGGGCGCCCGGCCTCAGTTCATCAAGGCCGCTGCTGTGAGCCGGGAACTGCGAAAGCGGCATCAGGAATATCTGGTTCATACCGGGCAGCATTACGACTACGAAATGTCCGGCATATTTTTTGATGGGCTCGGCCTGCCACATCCCGACGCAAACCTGGGGGTCGGCTCCGGTTCCCATGCCGCCCAGACCGGGGCCATGCTCAAGGGCATCGAAGAAATTCTTCTCGCCCAGCGCCCGGACTATCTTCTGATCTACGGCGATACCAACTCCACCCTAGCGGGCGCTTTGGCAGCTTCGAAGGTGCAGGTCCCGGTGGCCCACGTGGAGGCTGGCCTGCGGAGCTTCAACCGCCGCATGCCGGAGGAAATCAATCGGTTGGTCGCCGATCATCTATCGACGTTGTTGCTCTGCCCCAGCGATACTGCGGTGCGAAATCTGGCCGCGGAAGGCATCACAAGCAATGTCTACGACGTAGGTGATGTGATGCTGGACGTTTTGAACTGGGCAAGCGATAGGTCCGCGCGGACGGGACCGGAAGTTCTGCAGCGCATGGGTCTTACCAAACAAGGCTATCTCCTTGCCACCGTCCATCGCGGTGAAAACACAGACGACGCGGAACGCCTTTCACAAATCCTCGCGGCATTCAACGGGCTGGATCAAACCGTCGTCTTCCCCGTCCATCCACGCGCCCGCAAGGCGATCAGCGACGCTGGTTTTTCCCCCGGACGCCACATCCGAATGATTGACCCGTTGGGATATCTGGACATGGTGACGCTGACCGGCGCAGCTCGCATGGTTTTGACCGATTCGGGCGGCCTGCAAAAAGAGGCTTACTGGCTCCGCGTTCCCTGCCTCACCCTGCGCGACGAAACCGAATGGGTGGAAACGGTCGCTGCAGGCTGGAACCTCTTAGTCGGTCCTAACTCCGAGCGGATTCTCGAAGCCGTACACCGGTTTGCGCCCAACGGCTTCCATCCCGCTCTCTACGGCGATGGATATGCGGCCGCAAAGTGCGTCGATCTGCTGCAATAAAACCGTCTTCCCGAGAATTCCGCTGGGCCGGCAAGGTTTCATAATCCGAACGGGGAGTATTTCATGACAAACGTAAAAGTCGATCAGCCGAAAGCTAACATTGCTGTGGTCGGAGTCGGCTATTGGGGGAAGAATTTGGTCCGCAATTTTTACGATTTGGGCGCCCTGCGTGTACTCTGCGATGCGCAGGAATCCGTCGAGAACATCTACCACCGCCAGTATCCAGGCGTCAGGTTTTGCCGCGAGATAGGTCAGGTGCTTTCCGATCCTTCCGTTAGCGCAGTGGCCTTGGCCACTCCCGCCGTAACCCACTACGAGATGGCGAAAGCGGCCCTGGAGGCCGGGAAAGATGTTCTGGTGGAAAAGCCGCTGGCGGTGGACGTGAAGCATGGAGAAGAATTGGTCCGCGTTGCAGATGCCAGGGGCAGAATCCTCATGGTCGGCCACATTCTCCGTTACCACCCCGCAATTCTGAAACTTCAGCAACTGATTCACGACGGCTCGCTTGGGAAAATCAACTATCTCTACTCTAATCGGCTGAACATCGGCAAGATCCGCACCGAAGAAAACATCCTGTGGAGCTTCGCGCCCCATGATATCTCGGTCATGCTGGCGCTCCTCAATGAGATGCCGGTTCGCGTTTCCTGCCACGGCGGGGCTTACCTCAATCACGACGTGAGCGATGTGACACTCAGCCACTTCGATTTCCCCAGCGGTGTTCAGGCCCATATTTTTGTGAGCTGGCTCCACCCCATCAAGGAGCAGCGCCTGGTGGTTGTGGGATCGGAAAAGATGGCCGTGTTCGACGACACCGCGGAGGACAAACTGGTCTTGTATCCTCACCGGGTGGAATGGAAAAACCGCGTTCCGACCGCCGTTAAAGCGATGGGCGAGGTGGTTGCGCTCGAAGATCTGGAGCCGCTGCGCGCCGAGTGTCAGCACTTTCTGAATGCTGTGGCTACCCGCACCTCTCCGGTCAGCAACGGTGCGGAAGGTCTCCGCGTCTTGCGCGTTTTGGACGCCTGCCAGCGCGCGCTGCTCAACGGAGGAGTTTCTTTGGAAGCGGTAGCGGCAGAGAGCAAGAAACTCGAGCGGCCTTACTTCGCGCATGAATCAGCTTATGTAGACGACGGCGCCCAGATTGGCGCACGCACCAAAATATGGCATTTCTCTCACGTCATGAAAGGGGCGCGCATTGGAGAGCGTTGTGTGGTCGGCCAGAACGTGAATGTGGATGCCGGGACCGTCATCGGCAACAATGTCAAGATTCAAAACAATGTCTCCGTCTACACCGGCGCGGTGATTGAGGACGACGTTTTTCTCGGGCCCTCCTGTGTTCTAACCAACGTCACCAATCCCCGCTCCCAGGTGAACCGGCATTCTTTGTATGAGGCTACCCACTTGAAGCGGGGGTGCACGATTGGCGCCAATTCCACGATCGTGTGCGGGGTGACGATCGGGCGCTACGCCTTTGTCGGAGCAGGAGCGGTAGTTACCAAAGACGTCCCGGATTTCGCCCTGGTCGTCGGCAATCCAGCTCGCCAGGCTGGATGGATGAGCCGGCACGGGCATCGCCTCGATGCTCCCGACGCTCACGGCGTGATGCGATGCCCAGAAACCGGCTACCGCTACCAGCAGGTCGCACCCGGCGTCCTCCGTTGTCTCGACCTTGACGAAGAAGCGCCTTTGCCGGCCGAAGTCAGCGTTGGCACCAAATCTTACAAGCAACTAAAAAAAGAGGAAACGAAGTATGAATGTTCCGTTGCTCGATCTTAAGGCGCAGTACGCGTCTATCAAGCCCGAAATCATCGACGCCATCACCGAGGTACTCGAATCTCAGCACTTCATCCTCGGACCTAAAGTCGAACAATGCGAGCGGGCGATCGCTGCTTACTCACAGTGTTCCTATGGAGTTGGAGTCTCCTCGGGCAGCGATGCGCTGCTGGCCTGCCTGATGGCGGAGAACATCAGCGCGGGCGATGAAGTCATCACCACGCCCTACACATTCTTCGCCACGGGTGGAGCAATCGCGCGGGTTGGGGCTACACCGGTTTTCGTCGACATCCACCCGAAGACTTACAACATTGATGTCTCGCAGATCGCCCGTAAAGTTACGAAAAAGACGCGCGCAATTATCCCGGTCCACTTATATGGACAGATGGCGGACATGGATCCGGTAATGCGGCTGACGGAGGACCATCGCTTGGTGGTCATTGAAGACGCTGCCCAGGCGATCGGCGCAGAGTACAAAGGCCGTCGTGCTGGGTCCATCGGGCATTATGGATGCTTCTCGTTCTTCCCCTCAAAGAATCTTGGCGGCGCTGGCGATGGCGGCATGATCGTCACCAATGACGCGGCGCGCGCGGAAAAGCTCCGCTGCCTGCGCGGCCATGGCGCCAAGCCCAAGTACTACCACAAGATTATCGGCGGCAACTTCCGGCTCGACGCCATCCAGGCGGCCGTGGTTTCGGCCAAACTGCCGCACCTGGATGATTGGACCACCGCCCGTCAGCACAATGCCGAAAGATACGACAAACTCTTCGGTGATGCGGCTCTGGCGGTTGGTCTTCCCACAGTCGTCGCGAACCGCCACATTTTCAACCAGTACGTGATCCGAGTGAGCCGGAGGGACGAATTGCAGGCCCATCTCAAGAAAAACGGTGTCGGTACCGAGGTGTACTATCCCGTGCCGTTGCACCTGCAGGAATGCTTTGCCTGTCTCGGTCACAAAGCCGGCGCCTTTCCCGAAAGTGAGCGGGCAGCGAAAGAAACTCTGGCGCTGCCAATTCAGCCAGAACTCGCCGAAGCCCAAGCGCGGTTTGTCGTCGATTCTGTCTCCGAGTTTTTTGGAGTGCATTCCCAGCAACCCCGGCCCCGGCTCACTCCCACTAACCTGCGCGGCACGGTTCTCTCTTGATAGGAGTTATCCCCAAACCCGGCCAGGTCGGCGTGGCTGAGGAGTTCTTCGAACTCTTCAAGACGCCGTGGGAACTTTACCGTCCGGAGCAGACGTATGAGGTTGTGATTGCCACAACGGATGACGTGCCGGAGATCGTCACCAAACTGCTCTTGATTTGTGGCTCCACGCGGAAAAACATTGACGTTCGGATGGGATTTGCTCTTAGCCAACGATATGCCGGCGCAACTCTGAATGCTGAACAGACTGCGCTCCCAATTTACGGCGAGGTTCTCACCTTTTCCGACAATAGTAAAGGGACCGCTTGCCTAAAGGCCAATTCCGAAGCGGCCGGCCTCCGCATCTGTTCGGGCGATTCGACAGTGATGCGGCTGGGGTATGATTTATTTGATGAGGTCGGCTTTCTGCTCTCGGCGGGCCAACCCGTCAAGTACGCCCACATCCCCACGCTAGATTTTCACATCGGAATCCTGCGAAATTGGATCCTCGCGGAAGGAGTCCCTCTTCTCGAAATTCCACCCGCTCCGGCGGGCCACAGTTTTGCAGTCTGCCTGACGCACGACATTGATTTCGCTGGCATACGAAACCACAAATTCGACCACTCGATGTGGGGGTTTGTCTACCGGGCAACTCTGGGCTCGCTCCGCAACTTTTTCCTGGGCAGAATCTCCGTGGGACGCCTGCTCAAGAGCTGGCGCGCGCTCGCGTCCCTCCCGTTCGTCTATCTAGGCTGGGCAAAAGACTTCTGGGAGCCTTTTGAGTGGTATATGGAAGCCGAAAAAGGTCTTCCCGCTACCTACTTCTTGATTCCGTTCAAGGGGCGCGCTGGCAAGAAGGTTGACGGCCCACACGCTTCCTGGCGCGCGGTCGCCTATGACCTCGGTGAGCTTTCACATTCGATCGCAAGGCTCAAAGCAGCTGGTTGCGAGCTGGGTGTGCATGGCATTGACGCCTGGCACAGTGCGGCGGACGGCCGCGAGGAACGAGCGAGAATCGAGCAAGTAGCAGGTACGTCCTGTACAGGCATCCGGATGCACTGGTTGCTGCACGATGGGAACACGTTCTCGGTGCTCGAGGAGAGTGGATACACTTATGATTCTACGGTCGGCTATAACGAGGCTATCGGTTACCGCGCCGGTACCGGGCAGGTGTTTCGGCCCCTGGGAGCGGAGAGGCTTCTGGAGCTTCCCGTGCACATCCAGGACGGCGCCTTGTTCTATCCCAACCGGATGGACCTGTCCGAAGCTGAAGCCCAGACGTGCTGTCATGCTTTGATGCAGAACGCCAAAGATTCTGGTGGTGTGCTGACCATGATTTGGCATGACCGAAGCCATGGTCCGGAACGATTCTGGGGCGATTTTTATCGGATGCTTCTTGGAAAGCTGCGCTCAGCCTCGGCCTGGTTTGCGACCGCCAGTCAGGCAGTGAGCTGGTTTGAAAAGCGCCGCCAGGTGCGGTTCGAACGGGTACTCACTGCAAACGGTGTGCAGGTACAGCCCCGTTACGATGGACCAGAAGTTTGGCCGCCATTCAAGATTCGAGTCTATACGCCAGCAACGGTTCGCAGCGCGCAACTGACTTCTAGTTTCGCCGACATCCTATGGAAAGGTGACCCTCGGGAAGGACTCGCCTCGCACCTCCCCGTTGTTCTCTCCACTGCGAATGCGGGTCAGGCTCTCTCTTAATTCCTTCATGAGATCCGTTTGCCTGGTGGTTCAGAATGTTTACGAAAAGGATCCGCGGGTGCGGCGGAAAGCCGAGGCTTTGGCGGAGGCCGGGTATGTTGTGGACGTGCTGTCCCTACGTGCGCCGGGAGGTAAGAAACGCTATTCCTTAAATGACGTAAACGTCCGCACCGTGGCCTTATCCAAAAGACGGGGATCCCTGGCCCGATATCTTATTGAATACGCCACGTTTTTCCTGTGGGTTTTGTTCCGCGTTCCTCTTCAGATGTTGAGCAGACGTTACGATGCAATTGATGTCAACACCTTGCCGGATTTCCTGGTTTTTGCCCCTATCATCGCGAAGTGGATGGGTGCCAGGGTGATTCTCGACATGCATGAAATTACTCCGGAATTCTACATGTCCAAGTATGGTGTCGCTGCCGACTCGTTCACGATTCGCCTGCTGACTTGGCTGGAGCGAATCAGCTTCCAGTTTGCAGACCGCGTAATCACGATCAATCGGCCCATCGAAGATCTTCTGGTAAGCCGCGGACTGGATCGCGCAAGATCAGCGATAATCATGAACGCAGTAGACGAGGCACGGTTTGTCGGCCACTGCGCCGCACCGGAGGTTCCAGTCGAGCCAGACCGGGAAAAGTTCGTCATGATGTATCACGGGACTCTGACCCATCTTTACGGCCTCGACATTGCGGTTGAAGCATTGGCCATCTCCCACTCTGACATACCTGAAGCTGAGTTGTGGATCTTGGGATCCGGGACGGAAGAGGAAGCTCTTGCTTCTCTGGCTGCTGAGCGTGGCATAGCCTCGAAGGTTAGGCTGCTCGGCCAGGTTCCCCCGGCGGAGATTCCCGCTTGGCTGAGCCGGTGCGATGTCGGCATTTTGCCCATCCGCCGGGATGTGTTTCTGGACTTCGCTTTTCCCAATAAACTGCCGGAATTCATTATCGCGGGAAAGCCCGTTCTTGTGTCGCGCCTCGCCGCGATCCGGTACTACTTTCCCGAGGATGTGCTGGCCTATTTTGAGCCCAACGATCCCGCCGATCTGGCCAAGCAGATGATCGGGCTTTGCCGAAATCGTCCCCGGTGTGTTGAGCTTGTGGACAAAGCGAGAGAAGCCTATAAACCAATCCGCTGGGAGATCATGAAACGGCGGTATCTCGCACTCGTCGGCGCCCGCGGAATTGATGCCATACCCGAGAAGCCCGCGCCCGTATCTGCAACTGGAGTGAAGGCGGAATGAGCGCTTCCTGCGCTTTGAGCGTTTCTCGACAGAGTGTGGCGGCCGACCTTTGGGAGGCCATCAACTGTTTTTGTGCTTGGCTGCAGCGGTCTTCTGGCGCCAGTTACGATCCCTATGACGTTATGGGGACACGCTATGGGCGCTGGGCCCGGCGTCTTTACTATAAGAGGAATCCGCTGGGAACTATCCTCACCGCGCCCTTGATCGGCATGGAAGTGGTCTGTCCTCAGGCGCGCGCCCTGTGGGTCAAGAAACAACACTACCCAACGGCTGATGCGCAGCTAGCTTTAGCTTTCTTGAATCTCCACGTAGCGTCTCGGCAGCAACATTGGGAAGACCTACCCCAGTGCCCTCCGCCAGAGGATTGGTTGCGCAAAGCTGGGGAGTTTGCAGACGCCCTGCTTGGGCAGAGCGTTCCAGGTTATAGCGGATATTGCTGGGGATATCCTTTCGACTGGCAGAACGTGAATGGACTTATGCCAAAAGGAACTCCCCACATCACCGCCACCCCATATTGTTACGAAGTTTTCACTGGCCTGTTCGACCTGACGGGCGAGGAGCGCTATCTGCAGGTGGCGCGTTCCATCACCAATTTTGTCTACAGCGATCTGCGCGATACACCGACCGGAAATGACGCCGCAGCCTCCAGCTACACTCCCTATGACGAAGGCAAGGTGGTCAACGCCAGCGCCTATCGCGCCTTTGTACTCTTCGAGGCCGCGCGGCGCTTTCACAACGAAGGCTATTTCTCCAGGGCGCAAAAGAATCTGCGATTCATTCTGGACAGTCAACGAGCGGATGGTTCCTGGCTGTACGCGATCGATAACCCATCCGAGGCCTTCATCGATCATTTCCATACTTGTTTCGTTTTGAAGAACCTCTTCAAGCTGAACTGCCACCTGCGGGATTCGGAGGTTGAGCGTGCAATTCGGAGCGGCTACCAGTACTACCGGACTGCCCTTTTCGACGAAGAGGACAATCCCAGGACCTACGCCGTCGCGCCGCGCACCGAGATTGTGCACCTGGAGATGTATAATTTCGCGGAGGCGATCACTCTCGGCACCCTGCTTAGAGATGAAATTCCTGAGGCACTCACGCTTGCCGACAAGCTGGCCTCAAGATTGATCCGGCAATATCAGCTGCCCGAGGGGTATTGGGTCACAAGAATCTACCGCGGCGGCTTGAGGCACACGGTGCCATTTCTACGCTGGCCGCAATCTCAGTTATTTCTCGCTGCTCCTGGCCGTGCAACCTGTGGGAGAAATGATTAGTTGATCAACGCAAGCGCAACGCCCGAGCCGCTATCCTTCCCCGGCTCTTTGAAGCTCGGCCGCTACCGCTTGCATCATGTGGGAATCGTGGTGCCTAGCTTGGAGCGAATGGTTTCTCAATACGCCGGCGCGTTTGAGTTCCAGGAGACCACGGTGCCCTTCGACGACAAAGCCCAGCGGGTGCGCGTGGCATTCGTGCGCATCGGGGAGGACACATGGCTCGAGTTTATCGAGCCCGCAGGTTCCGACACGCCGGTGACAAAGTTTCTGGCCACGACCCGGGGCGGCTATCATCACGTGGCATTCGAAGTGACTGACATCGATGCTGCCCTGCACGATTTCGAGGCCGCGCGTGCGGTTGTAGTCTGCCGTCCTGTCGTCGGCTTTGAGGGAAGGCGAGTGGCTTTCCTATTTCCCAACTTACCTACCAACCTGCTGACCGAATTTATTGAACCGCGTCCCGGGGCCCAAGGCGGAAATCTAGCTGCCAAGCCCACAGGTCGATCTTAAGGAGAAGGCTTGAACACAGATATGGCCGAGGACACAGTAATCGAAATCTTGCGTAATGCCCTGCAGGCGGATGAGGACTTTGCTCCCAGCGACTCCATGCGGCTGGACGAAATTCCGAATTTGGATTCAATGGCCCGGGTACGGATGGTACTGGAGATTGAACGTGTCCTGGACGACCGGTTGAGCATGGATGAGATCATCGCCATCGAATCAGTTGGTCAAATCCGGCAATTGCTTTCCGCTAAGGGAAAACTCTCACTCTAGGATTCGTGTGGAGACGCTGCTTTCTCATCTTCTGGCGATTGCCAACAATCAGCCCGACAAGATCGCGCTGCGTTGTGGGAACGAGACGCTACGCTACGGCGAGTTCCGGCGGCGTATTCTGACCGCCGCGGGACGCTTGCACGCGCGAGGCGTTGTTTCGGGCGATCGGGTCCTGATTTGCGGCGGCAACACTCCCTCGATCCCGGTGCTGTATTTTGCCGTACACGCGCTGGGAGCAACAGCGGCACCGGTGGCGCCAGATACACCGGAAATGGTGTTGGCGGCATTGGGGACGGATGCCGGTGCGCGATTAGCCATCGTCGAGAAAACGGTGCGCAACATGCCCTGTGAAGTGGTTTCGCCGGCCGAGGTGACTGCGTCGGCGGCCAATGAGCGGCAAATCGACGACCAGGAGATCGAGCCGGACTGCCATCCTGACGCGATTGCCGACCTGCTCTACACAACCGGCACCACCGGTCGAAAGAAGGGTGTGGTGCTGACACAAGCCAACATTTTGGCGGCCGCGCGCAACATCTCGCAGTTTGTGGGCAACCGGCCGGAAGACGTCGAAATCGTGCCCCTTCCCCTGAGCCATTCCTTCGGGTTGGGCCGTTTGCGGTGCCTGGCGGTGACCGGCCATACCCTGGTGCTGGAGCCTGGGGTGGGCACCGGCGCGACGGTCGTGAAGCGCATTTTGGAAACTCGGGCCACGGGTTTGGCCATGGTGCCGGCAGGATTTGACATCCTGCGACGCATGACCGGAGATGCGTTGAAGCAAGCGCAGGATCGATTGCTCTATATTGAAATCGGAAGCGCGCCCATGAAACCGGAGACCCGCCAGTGGCTGATGGATCTGCTGCCGAACACGCGCCTCTGTCATCACTATGGCTTGACCGAGGCCTCGCGGGCGGCGTTCACCGAGTATCACAGCGACGCGCACAAGCCGGGTACGGCGGGACGGGCGGCGCCCAACGTTGAAATCATGATCTGTGATGATAAGAAGCGGCGTCTGCCCGCCGGTGAAACTGGAGAAGTCGTCGTACGCGGCGGCATGGTAATGCGGGAATATTGGAATCAGCCGGAACTGACCCAACAGACCTTGTGCAGCGAAGGGCTGAAGACGGGTGACATCGGGTACGTGGATACCGATGGCTATCTGTTTCTGCTCGGACGGCGCAATGACCTGATCAACGTGGGCGGTCGCAAGGTGGCACCGGATGAGATTGAGGACTTGCTTTGTCAGTTAGACGGAGTAAGGGACGCTGGCTGCGTAGGGGAGCACGATGAACTGTTGGGTGAACGGGTAAAAGCTTACCTGGTCGCCGACCGTGAAATCCAGCGGTCTGAAGTAGTGGCGTTTCTGCGGGCACGGGTTGAGGACTTCAAAATCCCTCAGGTGATTGAGCGCATCGTGCGCATTCCGCGCACCAACTCGGGCAAAATCCAACGGCAGATGCTGCGGGATACGAAGGAGGTGACGTGGACCTCCGGACAATGAGATTGCAGATGCTAAAGCGTGTGCTTCTCCCGCCGGAAGTGTGCGTGGGGGAGGGCAGCGTTGAGCGGTTGTCATGCCTGGAACCGACACGCGTCCTGGTAGTGGCTAGCGGCAGCGGGCGCCGGAATGGCGCGCTCGATCGAGTGACAGGACAACTGAAAGATGCAAGCGCATACCAGGTGATGGAGTTGTCCGGCGGCGAGCCGCGGGCCGCCGCGATCGACGCTGCGCGGGAGACCGTGGCAGGGTTTTCGCCCGAGTGGATCGTAGCCGTGGGTGGCGGTGCCGTGCTCGACGCGGCCAAATTCCTCTGGGCACAGTATGAGAATCCGGACATAGTGTGGTTGGGAAAAGCGCCAGTCGCAATCGGGCCTCTCCGGCGCAAAGCGCGAATGATCGCGATACCCACGACGGCGGGCAGCGGCTCTGAGGCATCGCAGGCGGCGGTTCTTGCCGCAGATGATGGAACGAAGACTCCTTACGTATCACCGCATTGGGTGCCCGACATTGCCATTCTGGATCCCGTGCTAACTGTGAGCCTGCCGCGCGAGACGACGGTGGCGACCGGTTTCGATGTGCTGGCCCACGCCGTGGAATCGGCGGTATCCAGTTTGGGAAATCCGTTTCTGCGAGTCCTGGCCGGGACCTCCTTGGGTCTGGTGCTGCGGTATCTGCCGGCGGCGGCCGAGAATCCGCAGGATCTCGCGGCTCGTTCAGGAATGCTCGAAGCCGCGTTTCTCGCTGGACTGTGCCAGAGCATGACCTCGACCGGAGCGGCGCACGCGTTGTCGCACGCGACCTCGAAGTTGCACGGGGCGCCGCACGGAGAGGCCACGGGATTCTACCTCATACCCACGATGCGCTGGAACCGGAGGAAAAACGCGGCGGTGTATGACGAACTGGCCACCGGATGCGGCCTGGCAAACGGTGCCTCGCTCGAAAGCGCGCTGGTGGAATTGGGCATGCGGGCAGGCTTGCCCCAGAAGTTTTCGGAGCTCGTCGGCCGAGCGCCGGATGCGGCTGAACGGCAGACATTAGCTGAGACGGCAGCCAAGGATGTGTGCTTGCGAACCAATGCTTGCCGGCTCGGGGCAGCGGACTTGGCACAGTTGCTGGCGGAGATCGGGTAATCAGTGATGAGTGCGATCGACGAACTGTTACGGCAATCACCCTACGCGTCCCGGCCCGGCGAGCACCAGGGTTTGCTGCGCGCAGCTGTTCACGAGGCGATTCAGCATCACGTTGCCAATTGCGCGCCGTTCGCGCGCTGGTATCGCAAGCAGAGAGCGAATCCGGGCGCGCCCATCGAAGATTTGGCACAGGTGCCGTTTCTGCCAGTGTCCATCTTCAAGCGAGTCGCCCTGGAATCGGTGGACGAGCGTGATGTGGTCCGCGTGCTGAAATCGAGCGCAACCTCGTCCCAAACACCCAGCCGGGTAGTACTGGACCGGATCACGCGCGACCGGCAGATGCGCACCGTGGCCGTGTTGATGAGCGCACTGATGGGCCCCACGCGCCGGCCCTTCGTGGTGCTCGACGCGGCCGCGGCGCAAGGAGCCGACATGGAATTATCGGCGCGGGTGGCCGGCTTGCGGGGTTATCTGATGATGGCCAGCGAAACCCACTATGCGCTCGAGGCGTGCGATGGGCGCTTAGAGCTCAATGCGGACAAGCTCGAAGATCTGCTCGGCCAGTTGCAAGCGCGGCACCTTCCCGTGTGCCTGATCGGTTACACCTACATGCTGTACCAGTATGTGGTGACTCCTCTTGCACGCGCAGGGCGGCGATTGCGGCTGCCGGCCGGCAGTCTCGTACTGCACTTCGGAGGATGGAAACGTTTGGAGCATCAAGCTGTGGACCGGGCGCGGCTGAACGCGGAAGTACGGCAGGTTTTGGCGATGGACGAATCTTGCGTACGCGACGTTTATGGTTTTACCGAGCAGCTGGGAATGATCTATCCGGACGATGGAAACGGCGTCCGCCTGGCGCCCGTCTATGCGGAGGTGATTGTGCGCGATCCGGTGACGCTCGAGCCGGTGCCGGATGGAGCGCCCGGGCTGCTGGAGTTCATCACTCCGCTGCCCCACAGCTATCCCGGCATCGCGCTGTTGCTGGATGACATGGGGCGAATCGTGTCGCGCGACCGCGAGCACGGCGGCAGATATGGGACCCGTTTCGAAGTGCTTGGGCGAGCGCGGGGCGCCGAGGTTCGCGGCTGTGGCGACACTCTACCAGAACAGATTTACCAAGTGCGCGGAGTGGCTCGGTTGGAAGCATGAAGATTTACGTTCTCTTCGATCAGCGTGGGCGGCACATCGAGCCGGATGGCGATCCGGAAACCTGCCCGCTCGAAGCCAGCCCGGACCGGCTGGCGAACGAACTGCGGGCAGCCCAGGAGCGTTTGCGGGCGACGCCGGTCGACGATCTGATCGGGTTATGCGATGCCGCGGGCCGGGCGTGGACGCAGCGGGGCAACGAAGTGTCTCGCATGTTAGGCGATCTGGCCATGGGTTTTCTGCCACTCTGGTTGCGGCGCGGCAATCTGGAAACACTGGTCGCGCAAGCTCTGCGGGGCGATGCGGGAGCGATCGACGGTTTTGTGCCCTTGCGGCCAGCAGGCGCGCGCCGGCACCGCGCACAGCCGCGCGGCCTACTGGTGCACTGGGTGGCGGGCAATGTCCCGCTACTTGGCATGATCTCTGTGATCCAGGGTCTGCTGACCAAGAATGCCAACTTGGTCAAAGTTTCGCGGCAGAACGCGGGCATCCTCCCATACTTTCTTGCCGCGCTCGCCGATGTGCGCTATCGGCGGGCGGACGGTGAGGAAAGTGCCGGTACTCTGCTCACGGATGCCGTTAGGGCCATCTACACCGATCGCGGGGACGCAGCGGGAGCAGCTCTTTCGGTGCTCGCTGATGTACGGGTCGCCTGGGGCGGGCGTGGAGCGGTGGAAGCGATTATGAATCTGCCACGACGATTCGGCACAGAAGACATCGTTTTTGGTCCGAAAACCTCCTTCGTCGTCGTTGGTGCTGAGAGGCTGACCGGTGAAGCCGAGGCCCGGAAAGCGGCGACCCTGGTGGCGCGCGATGCGGTGGCGCTGGGTCAACGGGGCTGTAACTCTCCGCACACGATCTTTGTGGAGCGCGGAGGAGCCCTGACCCCGGAGGCGTTCGCAGGCTTGCTGGGGGAGGAATTAGGCCGTGCCGCGCGACCCGTGCCCGCAGACGTGGCTCCTCAGGAGGCTTTTCAAATCCTCGTCTGGCGGGCGGAATACGACATGCGCGGACAAGCCTGGTACAGCGATGGTGTGCGCTGGAGCGTTTTCTACAGCGACGAAGACCGTGGCCTGGCCACGCCCTGCTACGGGCGCACCCTATTCGTGCGGCCGGTGGATGACGTGTTTGAGGTGGCCGCGCTCTGTTCGATCAACACGCAGACGGCGGGGTTGGCGCTAGGGGAACGGCGATTGAAGTTGGCCGAGGTGTTGACCGCGCACGGTGTCGAGCGTTGCCCGGAGGTTGGCCAGATGTCGCTCTACGATGCCCCCTGGGACGGCATGTATCCAATGGACCGCATGGTGCGCTGGGTGTCCGCATGAAGACTTCTGGCGGTGCCATGAGCGCATCCTTGTTAAGACGCGTCAGCAACAGGGTGCTTCACATGCTCGCTAGGTTCTCGCCGGGATGCACCACGCTCCGCCCGTTCTTGCATCGACTGCGGGGAGTGAATATTGGAAAGGACGTCTTCATCGGGGACGACGTTTATTTGGAGAATGAGCACCCTTACGCAGTGGAAATCCAGGATGGAGTGCACATCAGCCTGCGAGCCATTATTCTGGCGCACACCCGCGGCGCTGGAAGAGTTGTCATCGAAAAAGATGCATTTGTCGGCCCTAATACCGTGATTGCTACCTCGGGCGACAAGACTCTACGCATTGGCGAGGGAGCCGTTATTGGAGCCGGAGTCGTGATCGGGAAGGACGTCCCAGCCCATGCCTTTGTGCCCAGCCCGGCGGCAACTCCAGCCGCCAATGCTCTCGTACCGTTGACTCGAGCGGAAACGATGGAAGCTTTTGTGCTTGGTCTTGTACCTCTGGACCGTAAACCGAAGGTAACGAAATCCGCGGTGGCAGGAGCCGCCGTATCCCAGAAGTCGCCTTCTGACGGTGGAACACGGGATGCCTAAAATCACTACATCTGAGGCGGCAGAGCAAACGCGCAATGCTGCCCCCGAAACGTTGACGGCAGAATCTCGGGCTTGCGACGTGATAATTCTTTGCTGGAACGCCCCAACAGAGTCGGATCACAGAGCACAAAAGATCGCGCAGTTCTTGGGAGCGACCGTCAGATTCGCCTCGCTCACCACCGAGGTCCTAAACGGAAGTGCATCAAGCCGGGAGATTGTTCCCCCATGCGCTTGCCTCATCATGCAAGCGGAAACGCTGGCGAAGATGTCAGATGAGGTGACGAGCGGCGATCCGCGTCGCCTGCTTGAGCAGGCCGAGCATACCTTTATTTACGGGTTCCAAGCCCAGGCACGTCACGACGCAACCCTGCAGGCCTTATCTTCCGGGAAACTGCTCGGTACTTGCCTATCTTCCGATGAAGACGTGCAGGTCCGCGTGGCCGCAGAATACCCGAACTGGTGTTTTCAATTTTCCGGACTCTCGGTGGGTCCGGCTGATACAGCCCGCGAGTCAGCCTTCACTGAAAACCGTGCCCAGGGCGCTCAAGCACTGGTTCGCATCGGCAAGCGACCCTGCTTTGTGCGTCTGGAAGAAGGGGCGTCCCAGTATTTTCTGGTTGCGGGTGGAGAGCTCGCGGACCTCGACGAGAAGGTTGCGCGTGACAGCAGCATCCTAAAGTGGTTCCGCGGCCTGGTTCCCTTGATGATGTTCTTGCGAGGCGCTCTCGGAACACGAGTTTGGCACAACGATAAATCGCGGGCCTGCTTCATCGTTGACGACCCGCTACTCAAGAGTCGGCACGGTTTTCTGGAGTACCAACGGCTCATCGAAAGCATGCAGCGGAATCGATTTTCGACTTGCATCGCTTTCATCCCCTGGAACTACCGCAGGTCCAGCAGAGAAATCGCGGAGCTATTTTTGTCCAATCCTCATGCTGCGTCTCTCTGCATTCATGGCTGTGATCATACCGGCGCGGAGTTCGAGAGCACCGACTCGAAGTTGCTCCAGGGCAAGGCAAAACTGGCGCTTGAGCGGATGCAAGTGCACAAGCGGCTCTCAGGAGTTTCCTTCGATCAAGTCATGGTGTTTCCCCAGGGTCTTTTTTCTGGCGAAGCCTTGTCGGCATTGCAGGCGGCGGGATACCTGGCCGCGGTCAACACGGAACTCGGCCCTTCCACAATGCCCGAGGCCCTGTCGCTTCGCGATCTGCTGGATGTGGCCGTCACTCGCTTTGGCAATTTCCCCGTTTTCGGCCGCCGCTATCCGAACGATCTGGCGGAGTTCGCATTCGATCTTTTCCTCGGCAAGCCGGTTTTGGCTGTGGAACACCACAGCTACTTTCGCGACGGTTATCGCTCTCTCGAGGAGTTTGTTGCTGGACTACATGCTCTGGCTCCGCGGATCGAATGGACCAGCCTTGAGACAATTTGTTCCCGTGCCTGCCAGCTCAGGGCACTGGAAAATGGCGACCTGCAAGTCCGCTTTTACACCAACCAGTTCCAGCTGGAAAACGACACCGGACGAAATCAGAATTACGACTTGTTTCGCTTGCTGCCCCCAGACGAGGGGTTGCCTTCCGTGACCGTGGAAGGGCGTCAACAGAAGTGTGAACGCGAAGCCAACAGCCTCAAAATACGCATATCTCTGACACCGGGCCAAGCCGCCGATGTCCGGGTCGTGGCGCCCCAAGCAGACCGGGTGGAGTCAGTAGTGAGCGAAACCCTGGCCCACAATGTTTCGGTTGGGCTCCGCCGGCTGCTCTGCGAACTCCGAGACAATTACATCCACACCAATCCTGTGGTGCAAAGATTTTTTGCCTAGGGTGAGGTTTAGCTTGAGCTTTGCTTCGATTCGACGGTCACAGCCCACCCTCGAGAAATCATCATGATCGACTGTCTGTTCACGATCGACTACGAGATTTATGGAAACGGCGAGGGTTCGCTGCGCGAGCTGGTCTATGAACCAGCGCGGGAGTTGGCGGACATCTTCGAAAAGTGGAATGCGCGGTTCGTCAACTTCGTGGAAGTAGCGGAATTCGAAAAGATTGAAGAACGCGGGACTGACCCATGCATTGATCTGGTCAGAAAGCAAATCCGCGATCTCCACCAGAGAGGTTTCGAGATCGCGCTTCATCTGCATCCGCAATGGTACAACGCTTGCCTTGAGCAGGGACGATGGCAACTCGACTATAGCGAATATAATCTCTGTACATTGCCACTGGCGAGAATTGTGGGGATTGTCGACCGGGCGCTGAAATATTTGCGTTACGCGGTTGGCGAGGGCCAGTTCACGCCCCTCTCGTTTCGCGCCGGCAACTGGTTGTTCCAGCCAACGCGAACCGCGGCCAGCGTGCTGGCGGACCAAGGCATCAAAATCGATTCCTCGGTTTTCAAAGGCGGGCTGCAACGTAACCACAGCTTGGATTATCGTCGCGCTTCAAAAAACGGATACCATTGGCCGTTCAGTAGCGATGCCAATGTTCCCGACCCGAACGGCGAGTGGATCGAAGTTCCCATCTACACAGAAATGGTTCCCCTGTGGAGAATGGCGACCCTCAAGCGCGTGCGCTTTAGCAATAATGCGGGCATTGCGGGGCAGAGTACCACCCGAAAGATAAACCGCGCGCTCGACTTCTTGCGATTTCGTTATCCTCTGAAGTTCGATTTTTGCCGGATGACTCTTGACGAGATGATTTCCATGATGGAGAGAGTTATCCGGGAAGACGCCAAGCATCCCACCGTGTACCGGCCTTTGGTGGCTATCGGACACACAAAAGATCTGACCGACTTTCAGGCAGTCGATGCATTTCTCGCATTCTTACGCTCCAAAGCCATCGCAGTATGCACGTTTGCAGATATTTATCCGAAACTAGCGCAGGGTAAAGCGCGTCCCGGTGTTCCGGTCGGCTCCGCGGCGCCCATCAGCCCTGGACGGACCTCAGACGCAAGCCTGGTGGGATAGGCCTCCTGTGGGATCATCTGGCGAAGAGTTGGCAAGTCGTCTCACCTACGTTCTGATTACGCCGGCACGAAACGAGGCTGCCTTCATCGAACTGACCATTAAGTCCGTGGTGGCTCAGACCGTCCGGCCGCTTAAGTGGGTCATCGTCAGTGACGGTTCGACAGATGGTATGGATGACATCGTGAAGAAGTACAGCGCCGAGCGTCCCTGGATTGAGCTGGTCCGGATGCCTGAACGCAGCGAACGACACTTCGCGGGCAAGGTTAACGCCTTCAATGCAGGTCGCGAAAAAGTTGCCGGCTTGAACTACGATGTGATCGGCAACCTGGATGCAGATGTTTCGTTCGATGCCGGGTATTTCGACTTTCTCTTGGCAAAGTTTGCGGACTATCCGGGGTTGGGTGTCGCTGGAACACCTTTCCGCGAAGAGTCCCTGCAATACGATTACCGTTTTACCAGCATTGAGCATGTGTCCGGACAAATTCAATTGTTCAGGCGGGAATGTTTCGAGGCTATTGGTGGCTACATGCCCATCAAAACGGGGGGTATCGACTTAGTTGCCGTAATCACGGCTCGAATGAAGGGTTGGCAAACCAGGACATTTCTTGAGAAGAGTTACCAGCACCACCGCAAGATGAGTTCCGCGAAGCACAGCACGTTGGGTATTGCATTCGATGGAGGACGAACCGACTACACTCACGGATGCGATCCAATTTGGGAGATATTTCGATCGATTTATCAAATGGCCCGCCCACCCTTCGTGTTGGGCGGCGTTTTTGGCCTGGCCGGGTTCTTCTGGGCTGCGGTGTCTCGATCGGAGAAGGTAGTGTCGCCTGACTTTGTCCAGTTCCGAAAAGTCGAACAGATGCGCAGACTGCGCGACTTTTTTGAAAGACTGGCACCTTGGCGCCTGTTGAGAACTCCCTGGGGACGCTCCGCCACTGACGGATACAAATGACGAGAGCGGAAGGCAAATAACTAATGAGTAACCTGAGAGCCATTCCGGTTGAGATAAATTGGCATTCTGGCCTGCCCGTATACGCTTCCGAGGCATTTCTGAAGTCGGTTGGCGATGAATATGGATGGATCGGTGGCATTGAGGAGTCTGGCCAAATCAGCTGTATTCTGCCGTACACGGTCATTCGGAAGCCCGGCTTCCGCATCGCCCGGTTCCGGCTCGAGACCCTTCCGCTGCAGGCAGAGCTGAGCCTGGAAGAGGAAAAGTCGTTCTTGAACAGCGCCATCGCGCATTTCCGGTCCACCGGGGCTGACATGATTATGCCGGCAGCCAACAATTCGGTGTTCCGTACCTTCCCGGATGGCGCGGTTGTGGCCCCCTACGGGACGTTGATCAAAGACCTGACCCAGCCCGAGGAGAGTCTTTTCAATGAGGTCTACCCTGATTATCGGAAGAATATTCGACGCGCAATAAAAGATGAGGTGCAAGTGAAGAATGGAATGCAGTACCTTGATACTGCATATGATCTCATCGCGGATACCTTAAAGAGATCGAACCTCAAGTTCAAGAAGCGCGCCGAATTCAATAAGCCACTGCTGGCCCTGGGTGACAATGTAAGAATATTTGTTGCGGAGCGCGCAGGCGTTATCCAAGCTTGCCTTGCGACCCCTTTTAGCCAGCACAGCGCCTATAGCTGGTACAGCGGTACCATTGAGAACCCGGTGAAGGGCGCAATGCACCTGCTGCAGTGGGAAGCGATCCGTCAGTTTCGCGCCATGGGGGTTAAGCGTTTCAATTTTACCGGCGTGCGGCTGAATCCAGAAAAGGGATCGAAGCAAGAAGGCATTAGGAACTTCAAGATTCGTTTCGGAGGCAAACTGGTTGAGGGATACATATGGAAATATTCCTTTAACCCCCTGAAATTCGCAGCTTATTCGGTTGCTGTGCGTTTTCTCTGGGGTGATGACGTTGTCCAGTACAAGCCCTCCACTGAGGTAGAGGTTGTTCCGGGGTAGCTCAACGGTAGAGCGTCCGGCTGTTTACCGGATCGTTGGTGGTTCGAATCCATCCCCCGGAGCCAAGCTTTGTAGTAAGGAGATGGGAAATAAAGAATCGTGAATGGCACAATGCGCCGCCCAGTCTATGTGCCAGCGCTGAGGTCCTTCATGCGGAGCGGCTCAAAACCAGCCTGATCCGATGACTAACCACGTGAATCATGTCAGTGTGTGCGTTTGTACTTATAAGCGCCCACAATCCCTCAAGCGTCTGTTGAGCGAGCTGGGGAACCAGGACACAGGCGGATTGTTCACGTGTTCGGTTGTGATTGCCGATAACGATCAATTGCGGTCTGCCGAGCGCGTGGTAGCGGACTTTGTGGCTGCATCGCCGATTCCCGTCACGTACTGTGTGGAACCTCGGAAGAACATCGCGCTGGCGCGGAACAAGGCGGTCGAGAGCGCGGATGGAAACTTTATCGCCTTCATCGACGATGACGAATTTCCCACCAGGCGGTGGCTGGCCAACCTGTTTGAAACCTGCAGGAAATACGAAGCCGATGGGGTGCTCGGGCCGGTCGCGCCCGAGTTCGAGTCTTGCCCGCCGCAGTGGGTGGTGAAAGGCGGATTTTTCGACCGTCCCAACTACGAGACCGGACGGCGGCTGACCTGGAAACAGACTCGTACGGGTAACGTACTGCTGCGACGAAAGGTCGTGGAAGGCAATGAACCCTGGTTCAGGGCCGAATTTGACACGGGCGGCGAGGACGTTGATTTTTTTCGACGCATGACCGAACGCGGCCGCTCGTTCATTTGGTGCAGGGACGCGATCGTCTATGAGGTTGTCTCCGCCGCACGCTGCAAACGCAGTTATTTGCTGAAACGGGCCCTGCTGCGTGGAAGCAACTTCCCAAAGCATCCTAAGCATAAATTGATGAACATCATGACGTCACTGATCGCAGTGCCTCTGTACACTTTGATCTTGCCCCTGCTCGCGCTCTTCGGACAGCACGTATTCGTCAAGTACCTGATCAAGTTCTGTGACCACGCAAGCCGCCTGCTGGCGTTTTTGGGGGTAAATCTCGTCACCGAGCGGGAAATGTGAGTGCTGGCCCGCCAAATTCGTACGCGCGTTGGCTATTCTAAGCCAGAAATTTCAATCCTGATGCCAGGGAATCAGCAGGCAGCTATCGCGTTGCCAGATGGAAGGGGTGAAAGAGTGTCCGCATCATCGCCAGTTCCGAACGAGAGCCAAGCCGTCTTCGACCGAAGTATTGAAATTAGTGTTAAGGGAGAGTGGGTGACGGTCCCGGCGTTGCATTTCCACGGAATCAACATCGTCGCTAAAGGACGATGGATCCGCGTTGCCACCGTCCATGATGAAGAATGGTTAGAGACGGAATTACAAAATCCCCAGGAGTGCATCAAGAGCCTAAAGGAACAGGAATCACATAAACTGCGCGCGGACATTTTCACATTCTCACAAAAGCCGTCATCCACAGTTCCCAGGTACGCCTATCCAATGGAACCGGACAGTGTTGCCGCAGCTCACTTCACTTCTTTCAACGCTTGGTGGGAAAAACTTCCACAGGAGACCCGCAAGAATGTCAGAAGATCACAAAAGCGCGGGGTCGTGACGGAGGTTAGAAAGTTCGACGCGGGCCTGCTCAAGGCAATCAGCGAGGTGAACAATGACTCGCCCATGCGGCAAAGAGAACGCAACATTTACTACAGACGGAGTCTCGAGCAGGTAAGGAAAGACTACGGCTCATTTGTGGACCGAAGCGACTTCATCTGCGCATCAGTGGGGCCGGAAATTGTCGGCTTTCTGAAGCTGGTGTACCGGGGTGAAGTCGCTTCTATATTGAATTTTACTCCCAAAGCGAGCCATTCTGACAAACGGCCCGCCAACGCCCTGATCGCGAAGGCAGTCGAACTCTGCGCGGCGAAGGGCATCTCGTACTTGACCTACGGCAAATATAACTACGGCAACAAGGGTGACAGTCCGCTGAGACAGTTCAAGATTCGAAACGGGTTTGAAGAGATCTTGGTGCCTAGATTCTATGCTCCCCTTACGAATTGGGGAAGAATCTGCGTTAGCCTGAAACTTCATCGCGGTCTTCTTGGGCTTCTCCCCCATCACCTCATCAGCGCTGCCATTGCTGCGCGAGAGAAATGGCACGATTTTAAGCAGCCGAAAAGCCGGTGTAGCTCAATGCCAGAGCGGCCGAACCGTAATCGGCAGATGGAGTGTTCAAATCCTCCCGCCGGCTCCAACATTTGATCCCTCGAGATTCCACCCAGGCAGGTTGTTTTGCGTCTCGTTTCATATGAGTACTCTGAAATGCCAGGAATCGTAGGTTTGGTAACCAGAATGCCGCGCGCATCCGCTGAGGCCCAACTGCTGCGCATGGTCGAATCCCTTCGGCATGAACCTTCTTATGAGACAGGGACCTGGATCGACGAGTCTTTGGGAGTGTATGTCGGGTGGACGGTGCGAAAGAACTCATTTGCGGATGGGATGCCGCTCCGCGGTCCGCAATGCAACCCTGTGCTGGTCTTCTCTGGCGAGGACTATCCTGAGCCAGACATTCCCCATCGGCTCAAGCCGGCTGGGCATAAACCGGAGGCTTGCGGGCCCTCGTATCTGGTTCGGCTGTACGAGGAGAAAACCTTTCCCGCATGCTTAAACGGGCGGTTCCACGGAATTCTGGTCGACCGGGCCCGCGGCGAGACGCTTCTATTCAACGACCGCTATGGGATCCATCGGATCTACTACCACCAATCCAACGACTGCTTCTATTTCGCAGCGGAAGCGAAAGCGCTTCTCGCCCTCCTTCCGGAACTGAGAAGACTTGAGTACAGAAGTCTGGGCGAGTTTGTCTCCTGCGGGTGCGTCTTGGAGAATCGAACGTTATTCCAAGATGTTCAGGTGCTGCCCCCGGCTTCCGCGTGGAGATTCCGCAATGGCTCGCTGGCACAGAGGGCCAGTTATTTCCAGCCCGCCGAGTGGGAAAACCAGGAGACCCTGGATGCGGAATCCTACTATCAAGCCCTGCGAGAAGTCTTCTCGCGAAACCTCTCGCGCTATTTCAATGGGCGGGAGAATATCGGCGTCTCACTCACGGGTGGACTGGATACGCGGATGATCATGGCATGGCATCCCGCAGCCCCCAATTCGCTTCCGTGTTACACCTTTGGAGGAATGCTGCGGGACAGCCAGGACGTCCGGGTGGCCCGCACCGTCGCGCGTACTTGCCGGCAACCTTTTGAGGTGATCACGGCAGGCAGCGAATTTCTCTCAAAATTCCCTCATTATGCGGAACGCGCGGTGCATTTGAGCGATGGTTGCGCGGGGGCCAGGCATGCGGCCGATCTCTACCTGAACGAGCGAGCGGCCCAAATTGCTCCAGTCCGCATGACGGGCAATTACGGCAGCGAAGTGCTGCGACGATTCCCCGCATTCAAACCGGCGCCGCCTCCGGGGGACCTGTTTGCTTCCGACTTCCTCTCCCACATCCGGGCCGCGCAGTCGACTTACGCGCGGGCCGCCCAGGGACACGCGGTTTCGTTCATCGCTTTTCGGCAGGTTCCATGGCACCACTACGGCCTCCTGGCGCTTGAACAAACCCAGCTCTGTTTGCGCTCTCCCTTCCTTGATAATGAGCTCGTTCGCACGGCGTTTCGCGCGCCGGGCGCGGCGCTGGCGGCACACGACGTTTTCAAAGAAGATGACGACTGCGTTCGCCTGATCAGCGATGGCAACCCGGCTCTGCGGCAGATCCGCACCGATCGCGGTTTCGCCGGCCCCTCCGGGCGCTTGCCGTCGGCGGTTTCGCGCGCCTGGCTCGAACTTACCTTCAAGGCGGAATACGCCTACGACTACGGCATGCCCCAATGGATGGCCCGCGTTGATCACCGCTTATCGCCGCTTCGACTGGAACGCCTGTTTCTCGGCAGGCACAAGTTCAATCACTTCCGAGTCTGGTATCGGGACGCCCTCGCTTCTTACGTCCGGGACATGCTTCTCGACTCCCGTACCCTTTCCCGACCCTACCTGAATCGCAAAGGAGTAGAGTCTGTGGTGCAGGGTCACCTAAAAGGCAACCGAAACTTCACCACTCAAATCCACCAACTGCTGAGTCTTGAACTCATCCAGCGTCTCTTTGTGGATTCGCAATGATTCCAGATGTCGATGGCCGCGATGCGAGCGAGACCGCCTCGGGCTCCAGTTCTGGCGCGACCAATACAGCGATGATAAAGCGTTTCAAACCATTCTGGACAAGCATGGTCCTTTTGACCGTTTTTCTTAACGCTGGCATATTGTTTTTCGCAATCCCCGAGTTCAGCAAGCGCATGCACCAGCTCTATAACCAGGACGAATATGCGGACGGGTACGACCAGCTGGCAACGAATCTGGCCGACGGGAATGGGTACCGGATGTACCCTGATACTGCCCCGACCATGGTTCGTGAACCCGGGTACCCCATACTTCTGGCCGGACTCTACATCCTGTTCGGAAAAGATTTTGTCGCGGTCAAGTTCACCAACATGTTGCTGGCTTTCGCAACGGCATGGCTGATGACGCGAATCGCGACCAAATTATCGAGTAACCGCCTGCTGATTCTGGTGCCTCCTTTCCTGTTCCTTTTTCACCCCGGTGTTCTGATCGCTGAGAGCCGCGGAGGGGTTGAGGTGTTATTTACCTTCCTGCTTACCCTCTACGTCTGGTCGTTGTATAGGGCGCTCGAAAGTGACCGGTGGCGGAATTCTGTGATTAGTGGGGCCGTCTTGGGGCTCACCGTTTTGGTGAAGAGCACCCCCATGCTTTTCCCCGCGTTCCTGCTTGGGTATCTGCTCGTATTTGAGCCGCGGCGGCCCAAGCGCATGCTCTTCCTGAATATCAGTTCCATGGTCCTGGCCATGTTAGTGGTCCTTTCCCCATGGATCATTCGCAACTACGCAATTACCGGAAAGTTCATACCGACAGCGACCGTCTTAGGTGTATCGGCGCACGCAGGCCAATATGTGAACAGCCACCTGCCCGCGGACGGCAGCTGGGCGCTGACAGACAGACAGGCTGCGCGGGAGAGAAGAAAAATTGCCGAGCAGCTGGGATACCGCTTCAAGAACGTAGACAACGCCTACTACCAGGACTTTTATTCAAGCGGCGACGAGGTGAAGTTCTCCAACTACCTGTTCAAGAGCGTCATGGCCGAATACGAACGTTCGCCAATGTTATTTGTCCGATGTGTGGGTTCCAATTTCTTCAATCTCTGGTTTAGAGGTAAAACCTGGGACTCGACCATGACGAATGTGGTGGTGCAAACGCCTTATCTCATATTGGCTCTCCTGGGCACGGTGCTGGTCATGCGCAGCGGGCAAGGCAAAGCAATTGGTGTTTTGCTGGTCCTGTTGATCTATAGCGTGGCGGTGTATGTAGTGATTCTCGCGCAAGCAAGATACAGCGTGCCGCTGCTCCCGTTGCTGTCGATCCTGGCAGGTTTCTGCTTTGTTCGTGGTCAGGTGGTTGTGCACGGGGTCGCGCCGGGCGGCTGGCGCGAAGTCGAATTAACTCTGCCTTAGAATGAGTTCCCTTTCTAGATCGCGAAGTGGATTTCCGGTTCACGCAGGCGGGAAAAATCGCGGTCGTTGCCGTCTAGGCGGGAAATACTAGAGGGGTCCCAGAGGTCTCAGTGAAGCGTCTTACGCAATTCCTTATGTCGTTGGTCATTGCTGGTTTCATCCTGTACGTTGTGTTCGGGCGGTTCGACCTGCGGCAAGGGATGGCAGCAGCGCGTCAGGCCCATGCAAGTGTGCTCGGGCTAGGATTCGCCCTGATGGTGGCCGCATATCTGGTGCGAGGCGCTCGTTGGCGGATTTGGGAACGAAGCCTCAGCTACTGGGATGCGTTGCGCCTAATTCTGATCGGTTTCATGGGGAACAACGTCCTGCCCGCTCGCCTGGGCGAGGTGCTGCGCGCCCATTGCGCTGCGTCGAAGGCGGGTGAGAACCGCGGGCGAACCTCTCTTTTGGCGTCTATCGCGGCCGAACGCATTTTGGACGGCGTTCTGCTCAGTGCGTTCTGCCTGGTCGGTATTACTCTTGTTCCGCTTGACGGAAACCTGCGAAAGGCGCTGCTCCTGGTCTCGCTCGTATTCGCCGGACTGGCTGCCGGCCTCATTCTTGGAATCCGCTGCAAGGAGCAGATCCACTCCGCGACGGTGGCCGCGAACCGCAGGTTTCCTTGCCGGCTGACGACTTTTGCGCGTCACAAGGCAGACCACTTTTTGGAGGGCCTGCTTCACTTGGGGACCTTGACGCGCATGCTCGCGGCCCTCGCGATTACTGCAATTATCTGGAGCCTCGAGATCGGGTTCTATTACTGCCTTGGCCGGGCCGTTTCGTCAAACCTTACCCTTCCCGTCGCGATTTTGTTTCTGGTAGTTGTGAACTTTGCTTCCATCGTGCCCTTCACAATGGGGGGAATCGGGACGATCGAGGCCATTGCGCCAGTCTTTCTTATCAGCGCAGGGATCCCGTCAGATCCAGCCCTTGTGATGGTTCTAATGCAGCATGCTGCCCAGTTCTTGTTTACCACAGCGACCGGCGGGGTCCTGTACTTTGCAGGCGGATTCTACCGGATACCCCTGGCAAGCGCGAAGGCCGCAACTCCCGCGCAGCCAAGCCCGCAGCCTTCCCCCGTATTGCAGGCGCTCCACCTCAGCCTGGCTCAGCTCGGCGAGTCGATTGCGCTGAAACCACCCCTTCCGCGGGGAGAGACTCTTTTGTCCATCGTCATACCGGCATATAACGAGCAAGCCCGCCTGCCTCGGACCGTGCTCGAGACGATCCACTGGGGTACGATGCGGGACATCGATTTCGAGATCATCATCGCGGATGACGGCAGCACGGACCACACTTTGGACGGGGCGCGTTTGTTCGAAGAAAGCGACGCCCGCGTCCGTGTTCTTGCCTGTCCCCATCTGGGAAAGGGTGCTGCGGTCCGTATGGGGATGCTGAACGCCAAGGGCCGCTTCGTGTTGTTCATGGACGCTGACGGGGCGACTCCGCTGGACGAAATGCCCAAGCTGCTCGCGGCCCTCGAGCAAGGACACGACTTGGCAATCGGTTCCCGGGTTGTTCGACATCCCGGTGAAGTTGAAGTAAAGACATCACCGCTTCGACGGTTGGTCGGCCGCAGCTTCGCGTTGTTTGCGAATCTATTGGCAGTTGAGGGCGTCCGCGACACGCAATGCGGTTTCAAGATGTTCCGACGCGAGGCTGTGGCAGAAATCTTCGCCCGCCAAAAGATTGCGGGCTTTGCCTTCGACGTAGAAGTTTTGTTTCTGGCCCGGCGGCTGGGGCTGTCGATCGCTGAGATTCCGGTCAACTGGGTCGCGCAACCGGGATCCAAAGTTAATCTCGTCACCGACTCGATCAAAATGCTGTGGGACATAAGCCGGATCCGATGGCTGCATCGCAAGTTCACCGGGAAACCGGTTCTGCGCTTTCTGAGGTCTGGATTAACAGCCAATAACGCGATCGAACCCTAGTGCCGGGAAATCGAAAAATTGCACCAGTAACACATTACCTGTTTGTGTAAGATTGGCGGGCCCTTGCGGGCGAGATGGCAGAGCCGGCATTCATCAGCGCCGATTATGGATACCAACGTTCATGGGTCTTGGCCGGGAAAGCGCGGCCTAAAAAATAGCCGCTGATGTACCTTCGTGTATTGATTCCCCTACCTGTCGTTGCGTAAAGTACCGATTGTACACTCAAACCAGAAAAAAAGAGTAGTACAGCCACTCATTAGCCTTAATGAGTATCCGCTCGAGCTGCCAAAATCGGACGACAGGAGCATCGTTTAGATCATGAATTGGAGAGCAGGGAAGTCAGTACTCTTGGCCGCCGTGCTGCACTTGGGGTTTATGTCGTTGTCATCTGTGTCCTATGCCCAGGCATGGTCGGGCATCCTCGACCCGAGTCGTGCAACGAACTGGACGAGCGCGGGTTTCACGATCCCATCCTACAGTGTAGCCTGTTCGACGCAGCCGACTTTGCAGACGGGGAGCGGCAACGCCTCGGCCAATACTACCGCGATTCAGAAGGCGCTCAACTCCTGCGATGCAAGCCACAATGTCGTCAATCTTCCAGCAGGTACGTACTACGTGGCGGGCATCACGTTCGGGACACAAGGCAAGCAGGTGCTTAGAGGCGCGGGCGCGTCAGCGACGTATCTTTTCATCAGCGGACAAGCTGGCTGCGGCGGACTGTTTTCCAATGTGTGCATGATTTCGGTCGCTCCCGGCTCAGCCCAATCGGCGTCTTCTTTGCCTCCCAGCGGATCTCAGCAATGTGCATGGACGGGAACCAACGGCAGCGTGGGAACCTACACCCAGGGAGCAACCAGCCTCATCCTGAACAGTTGCGGGGGCGATATTGGTCCTCCCGTGGGCAAGGCGCTCATTCTCGATCAGGCCAACGACTCGGGCGCTGACACCAAGGGGGTGTTTATCTGCGACAGTTACACCTCCGCGGTGAACTGCACACAAAAAAATCTGGCGGCGGTGAACGCGGACGGCCGGGTGATCGGTGGAGTGGACTATTCAGAACAACAGGTAGTCACCGTGACCGCAGTCAGCGGGAGTGGTGCTGGTCCCTATACCGTGACCGTCTCGCCGGGCGTTTATTTTAACAATATCCGTTCCAGCCAGACTCCGGGTGCATGGTGGAACAGCTTCGTACAAAACGAGGGACTCGAAAATCTTACAGTGGACTACAGCCTGAACACCAGCAGTGCCTTCGGTCTGACCATGTTCAACTGTATCCAGTGCTGGGTTAAGAACGTTAGGTCGATGTGGGCACGGCGGGACCATGTCCAGGTCTATCAGGGTTTCCAGGACGTGATCCGCGACAGCTACTTTTACCAATCGCAATCCCACGGAACGGAAAGCTACGGAATCGAGCCGCAAGAGTCCTCTGGGGTTCTGGTCGAGAACAATATTTTTCAGCAAATCACCTCCCCATTTGTTTTTGGCCAGGGTTCCGGCTGGGTGATCGGCTATAACTTCACGATAGGAAATATCAGCACCAATTACATGCAGGGTTCCTATCCTTCTCACAACGCGGGCTCGGGAATGAATCTGTGGGAAGGGAACGTCTTCAATGAGTTGGCTTGTGACGATACCTGGGGAACGAGCACGCTGCAAACTTACTACCGCAACGTGATTAATGGGTGGGTCAGCGGGCTCACGGAGCAGACTATTCCGATCATTTCTAACGCTTACTGCCGCGGCTACAACATTATCGGGAATGTGCTCGGCCAGCCGGGCTATCATACGAATTACCAGGTCTCCGCGTCATCCGCGACGGCTGTAGCTCCCACCAGCGGGATGCCTTATGCCAGCCTCGCTATCTATGAACTTGGCACCTCGGACAATGCCGGATTAGGCAATTGCACCACGCCGCCGGTGTGCGATCCGTTGACGGGTTCGACGATGATGCGCTGGGGAAACTACGACGTAGTGAACGGGGGAGTGCGCTGGGATGCGACCGAATCTTCTCCGAAAGCAGTGCCTTATATCAATGCTCAATCTACGCCTAGCAGTCACACTCTTCCTGGATCGCTTTATCTCTCATCCACACCTTTATGGTGGCGCTCGATGCCATTCCCGCCCATTGGACCAGACGTGTCTTCTGGCAATTTGGGTATCTGCGCTGGTGGGTCCTATAGCGGAGCACAGGCGACAGCTTCCGGCCAATGTTCTGGGGGAAGTCTTAGCGCCTCAAGTTGGGCTGGCCATGCCAATGTGATCCCAGCCCAGGATTGTTATCTGAATGTGATGAACGGCCCACCTGATGGAAGCGGCGGCATACTCAGCTTTGATGCGAGTGGGTGCTACACATCGCAAAGCGGGTCTGCTCCAGCAGCTCCGACAAATCTCAGTGCTGTTGTTCAATGACGCCAGCCGTGCTTACCGGTAGAGATGAGAGCAGCGCGCTAAGTCTTTTCCACACGAAGCTGGTGAGCGGCAGCTCCGGGAATACACGATCTCGTCGTGCAAATGCGGGCTGAGGCAGTATTTCAGAACGCAGAACTCAGTGTGATCGCGCTTCTGCCACCGACAATCCTTCCTCCCCGGGACTCCGGTCCAATTGATATGCACAAGCTAGCCACAGCGCGGGAGCGTATCCAACAAATCGTCCTCCCGGCACAACGAAGTCCTAAGCTTTTCCTGATCGGGGTTTTCTTGATTGCGTTTGCTCTTCGCATGTCGGTGGTGTTTGCGACCCACGCCTACCACATTGACAACGGCGGCGATCATTTTGGGTTCGGCTGGGAAATGGGCCGGGTAGCCCGTTCCTTAGTCGAAGGAGCTGGGTTCTCATCGCCTCTGCCGTCACCTACCGGCCCCACGGCAATCGTCGGCCCCCTTTATCCCCTGCTATTGGCGCTTATTTTTAAAGTCTTCGGCGTCTATAGCACTGCATCGGCAGTGGCAGTCCTGGCAGTTCAGAGCGTCTTTTCCAGTTTGACTTGCCTGTTTGTTTATCTCTGCGGCCGCGATACTGTGGGAGAAGCAACCGGGAAACTCGCTGGGATCCTCTGGGCCGTGTTCCCGCTGAACATTTTTTTCACCGTGACCCGAGCTTGGGAAACTTCGATCACGGCACTGCTCACGGCTGCGTTATTTTGGTACATGCTCCCGTTACGCCGTTCACTGTCCACGCCGCGTTGGTCGGCAACTGGGGGTCTGTTGGCGATTGCGGCGCTGATCAATACCTCCCTCGTTATGCTTGCTGTTCCTTTCGGGCTCTCGGCCCTGCGGAGGAACGGCATGCGCCTCTGGCGTCCCGCGACTGTCGCCGCTTTGACTTGTATAGCGCTGGTTTCACCGTGGCTTATCCGCAACTACTTTGTGTTCGGCAGGTTCATGTTGCGTTCCAACTTCCCCCTCGAGTTTCGCGTTGCCAACAATGAATGGTCACCCGGACAGAAGATCGAGGACTTACATCCGGCAAGATCGCCGTACCTAAACCGGCGCTGGCACGATGTCGGGGAGGTGCGTTTTATGGCGGACGAGCGCGATCTGAACTCGCGGTTCTTGGCTGCTGATCGCCCTCTGTTCACTTTCGCCGTACTAAACAGAATCGTGAACTACTGGACCGGCGCTTGGATTACACCCATCATCGATTTTCCGAACAGTTGGCGGGTCATCTTTGGCACAACGATCGTATCGGGGGTAGGTCTGCTCGGTATTCGGCGAATGTTCTATAGCGGCAACTCCGCGGCATTCATGTATGCCGGCTGCTTGGGAATCTACCCCTTGCTGTACTATGTGACAACTAGCCAGCCCCGCTTTTACCACGCAATCACCCCGCTGCTCATTGTGCCTGGTGCGTTCTGGGTTTTGAATTGCCTGAAGTCCGGCAAGCCGGACTACCTGTAGAGCCAAGTCTCCCAAAATGGCGCCGGTAGCATATCTTTTTTGTTGGGTCTTTATCGCCTTTCTCCTGGTGCTCGACTCCAGGCGGCGGGTTTCCGTGAGCGCGGCCACATGGATTCCGACCGTAATGTTGTTCATCTTGTCGACGCGCACCCCTGCGGAGTGGCTCCAAGAACGGGTGCAGTTCACTGACCTGGCTAACAACAGGTCTGGGAGTTTGACTGATCAGATATTTTTTGCGGCGATGATCATTGCATCGTTGCTCGTTCTGTATTTGCGACGGACCAAGTGGAGCAAGTTGTTCGCCGCCAACGTCGCTATCATCTTGCTTTATGGCTATTTCGTCATCAGCTGCCTCTGGTCCACGTACCCACAGGACTCGCTGGTCAGAGTGCTTAAGGATTTCGGCGCTACCATTATTGTTATTTCAGTCATTTTTTCTGAGAAGAAGCCGTTGGAGGCTCTACGAGCTGTGTACGTCAGGTGCGCGTGCGTGGCGATTCCATTATCGGTGATCTTGGTTAAGCTTTCCCACTTTGGGAAGCAATATGCACGGAATGGCGACGTTATGTATAGGGGCGCCGCTACGCAGAAGAATTCACTCGGTGAATTGGTACTCATTTTCATTATGTTCCTGGTGTGGGATCACCTCGAAGCGCGTTCCGCGGCCGGTGCCAAGCGACTGTGGAGCGGAATGAAGTGGGACCGGGTGGTGTTGTTGCTTATGGGCATCTGGCTTTTGAATCTCTCGCAAAGCCAGACATCCCTCGTGTCGTTGATCATCGGCTTGAGTCTGCTTTTAAGGACTGGGTGGCTGGCGTCGCGGAAGGTCAGCCGACTGGTGTTCGCTGTCGCCCTGTCGCTCCCTCTTTTAGTGTTATGCACTCAGAAGTTCGCGTTTGTCTTTACGCCCTTATTTCACATGCTAGGCCGCGATGCGACCTTCACGGGCAGAACCGACATCTGGCGGCAGATAACTTTCAGCACGGTCAATCCGGCTATCGGTGCGGGATTCTGGAACTTTTGGGGCGGACCGGGCGGGAGGGCGATAGCGATAGGCGGGCAGTCAGGCATTCCGAACGCGCACGACGGTTACCTGGATATTTATCTGGATGGCGGGCTAATCGGTTTATTCCTGCTTTCGTGCGTTCTGGTTACTTGTGGCAGACGACTGATTAAAGACCTCCCGGTACACGGATATTACCGACTGAGGTTTGCTTTCCTTATCCTAGCTATTGTCCACAATGTCACAGAATCCAGTTTTTGCCGCCTGTCGGGGCTCTGGTTTACAACGGTGCTGATATTGCTGGAGTTCCCGTCCTTGCGAGCCAAGTTGAACTCTATCTCGGTGCGCCGGCGCGCGATTTCCAGATCCGCACCAATCAGGCCTGACATGGCGGCCCAGCCACGAGCTGACGGTGTGTCTGGTACCGGGTTACGTCAGGAGATGGTTTGAAGCCCTTCGACGCAAGCGGTGCGTTCCTTCCCAGTGTGGACGGGGAGCGGGTTCGAGGACTCGCAGTCCGAGGAGCGGGCGCGACACTAGTCTCTTCGGCCTTCGCCATGGTAATCCAGATTGTCTCCACCATGATCTTGGCGCGGCTCTTGACTCCGCGAGATTTTGGGCTGATGACCATGGTTACCACCTTCAGCCTGCTGTTCACGAATTTCGGGCTCAACGGATTCACGGAAGCGATTCTCCAATCGGACGATATTAACAATTTTCTAGTGAGCAACCTGTTCTGGATCAATCTAGCGGCCGGTTTTGTGCTCACCATGGGGTTCGCTGCGGCAGGATCGCTGTTGGCCCGTTTCTATGGTGACCCGCTCGTGGCACGGGTGGCTATTGGCGTATCTGCGACGATCTTCATCACCAGCATTTCAGTACAGCACCTGGCTTTGCTCAAGCGGGCAATGCGATTTCCTGCAGTTTCAGCCAATGACGTCTTCGCCCGTATTGTTTCGGTGGTCGTTGCAGTCTTGCTGGGTTGGGCGGGTTGGGGATACTGGGCGCTGGTCGCAGGTGCCGTGGTTCTGTCCCTCAGCACGTCCATTGGCGCTTGGTACCTGTGCCGTTGGATCCCGAGTCTTCCCCGTCGCGTGGCAGGCACGCGCTCAATGGTCCGTTTTGCAATGCATGCTTACGGGCGTTTCAGCGTTAACTACTTCGCACGAAACCTGGACAATCTGCTGGTGGGATGGCGTTTCGGGTCTATCTCGCTTGGTTTCTACAAGAAGGCTTACGATCTGTTTGCCCTTTCTGCAAGCCAATCGACGGCGCCTTTGACGAACGTCGCCGTGTCCGCCCTGAGCCGGTTTAAGGGAACCCCTGCCAAGTACAGACAGCATCTTCTTAGTGCGCTGGCGGTGACGGCATTCGTCGGCATGGGGCTGGCGGCCGATCTTACGCTGGTGGGCAGAGACTTGATTCGGCTGCTGCTGGGACCCGGCTGGGAATCGGCTGGGCGAATCTTCACCTTCTTCGGACCAGGGATCGGAGTCATGCTCATCTATTACATCCACGGCTGGATCCATCTTTCTCTGGGTAGGGCCGACCGCTGGCTGCGCTGGGGTGTTGTAGAAGTTACGGTCACTTGCCTGTTGTTTCTCGTCGCACTGCGGTGGGGACCCGTAGGAATCGCCGCCGCGTGGACGGTATCGTTTTGGATTCTGACGATTCCAGCGTTTCACTATGCGGGTAAGCCGATCGGACTCGGGGTTGGCCCGGTTCTAGCCGCGATGTGGAAGTACGTTCTGGCGTCGCTGTTCGCGGGTTGCGTATGTGCCGCAATCATTCAACAGATTCCGTCCTTGCTGACAGCGCCGGGCTCGGCGGGAGCCGCGGTCCGCATTGCCGCGATCACCGCGTTGTCGGGATCTCTATATCTCATTGTGGTCATCCTACTGCACCGCAGTTATGCACCCTTCCGTGAGATCGCAGAGGTTATGAGAGAGGCGCTCTCAGTCGGCAAATTTGCAGCCCCCAGGGTTGTGGTCGCGAACTCCGCGAGTCGCACACCGGGTCCTCCCCTTTCGCCAGTTTTAAGATCAAGACCTCTAGTGTCAATTCTTATCCCGGCCTTCAACGCCGAGGAATGGATCGCAGACACTCTCCGTTCAGCGCTGGCACAGATCTACGAGCCCAAGGAAATTATCGTGGTGGACGATGGTTCGACGGACCAAACTTTGGCGATTGCGCGCCAGTTCGAGTCGGAGCGGGTGCGGGTGGTCAGCCAGAAGAATCGGGGTGCGGCTGCGGCCAGGAACACGGCCTACGCGCTAAGCCGGGGAAAGTACATTCAGTGGCTCGACGCTGACGATCTGCTGGCTCCGGATAAGATCGTTAGACAGATGGCAGAATTGGCAAATTTCCCCGGCAAACACATTCTTCTTTCTTCAGCTTTTTGTCGATTCAAATACCGCTACTATCGGTCGGAGTTCGTTCCTAGTGCGCTGTGGTGTGACCTGAGTCCTACGGAATGGTTATTACGCAAACTAGGGCAGAACTGCTACATGCAAACCGCGACCTGGCTCGTCAGCAGAGAGCTGACCGAAGCGGCCGGTCCCTGGAACACTGCCTTGCTGGGAGATGACGATGGCGAGTACTTCTGCCGAGTGCTTCTCGCCAGTGAGGGCACACATTTCGTGCCGGAAGCGAGGACTTACTACCGGGCACCCTGGGTCAACACCCTCAGCTACATTGGGCAATCAAGCCGGAAGTTGGAAGCTCATTGGTTGTCTATGCAATTGCATATCCGATATCTACGATCCCTGGAAGATAGCGACCGGACGCGGGCAGCTTGCATGAGGTATTTGCAGAATTGCCTCATTTACTTCTTTCCGGAAAGGCCGGACCTGGTAAGCCAGGCAACCCAGATTGCCGAGGGCATGGGTTATCGGTTACAGCCTCCGTATCTGCCCTGGAAGTACGTGTGGATTCGAAGCCTCTTTGGTTGGAAGTCGGCCAAACAGCTTCAGGTAATTCTGCCTAAGTTCAAGTGGTCAGTTGAGAAAATGTGGGACAAAGCGCTCTTCACGTTAGAGAGCCCCCAGGCACCGGGTTCATTTGAAAATTGAAACGGTCCGAACCGTGGATGTCCACTCTTTAAATCCATTTGCTGACCGCCGGTGGGACGCTCTTGTGGCCTCGCATCCAAGGGCATCTGTTTTTCATGAGCGGGGTTGGCTCGAGGCACTGCACCGTACCTACGGGTACGAGCCGGTCGTTCTGACCACTACGGAGCCCGGTAAACCGCTGGCTAATGGCCTTGTCCTGTGCCGCGTTTCAAGTTGGATAACAGGGGTCCGTTTGGTGTCGTTGCCGTTTTCGGATCATTGTGAGCCGCTGCTAAACGACCAGAGTGAATTACCCGATTTCATGAATTGGCTCCGCGCGGAATGTTCCCGGCAGGGGCACAACTATTTCGAATTGCGGCTGTTAGCTGGAGATAAAGGACCTGGTCAAGTGCAGTCGCACTGCCCTTACTGCCTGCACACGCTCGACTTGACACAATCGTTGGAGCAGATTTTCCGAAGCCTGCACAGAGACTCGATCCAGCGCCGAATTCGGCGAGCGGAGAGGGAACAGCTTTCCTATGAGGTCGACCGGTCTGGAGCGCTGGTTAACGAATTTTACCGCCTGCTGATCATGACCCGGAGAAGGCACGGACTGCCGCCCCAACCACGAGCTTGGTTCCGGAACCTGATCGAATGGATGGCTCCGGGGGTTCAGATACGTTTGGCCCGTAAGAACGGCATTCCGATCGCGGCGCTTCTGACTTTGCAGCATGGCTCAACCGTTGTCTACAAGTACGGTTGCTCGGACGAAAACTTTCACCAGATTGGCGCCATGCCATTTTTGTTCTGGAAACTCATCGAGGCAAGTAAAGCGTCGAATGCTACCGTGATCGACTTCGGCCGGACCGAGCTTGACAACCAGGGACTGCTAACTTTCAAAGATCGATTCGGCACGACACGCAGGCAGGTGAGTTATTTTCGGTATTCACCGAAACAAAAGGACGCATCTGGGCCGAGCTGGGAGGCGCGCACATTGGGGCGCATGTTTTCGCTTTTGCCCGGGTGGGTCCTGCCAGCCGTGGCACGCCTGACATACAGACATATCGGTTAGGAACGAATGGCAAAGCATCAAGGCACGCTAATTCAAACCCTGCGGGAGCGCTATCGCTGCCCGGACAGTTTTCTGGAATTTCCTTCGACCGCCGAGTTGCTGGGCGATGGTGGAGCCGAGCTTGCAATAAGAGCGGTCGCCAACCGAATAACCAAGACTATTGACGGCAGGGACCCGCTGCTTTGCCCTCCTAACGAAATCATCGACCATCTTCGATTGGAGCGTTATCTCAACAGTTCTGGAAACCGTTACGAGAGCACATTGAAGAAGTTCTATTATCGGCTTCGGCCCCTGATGACAGTTTCGATACGAAGGAGTATTCAAAAGTTTCACGCGCGCAGTTGGCAGAGCGTTAAGTTTCCCCGGTGGCCCGTCGACACGACTGTAGAGGAGATTTGCGAAGCGCTGTTGCTCCGCGCCCTGCGATCTCAGGGCGTCGCGGGAATTCCCTTCGTCTGGTTTTGGCCACGGGGCGCACGCGGGTGCGTGACGATGACCCATGACGTTGAAACCCTGACCGGGCGCGATTTGTGCGGGGAATTGATGGATATCGACGATTTTTTCGGAGTCAAAGCATCCTTTCAGATTGTCCCCGAGGCCCGATACCCCATCCCAGCAAATTTCCTGGAGGCGATCCACCAGCGGGGTTTTGAGATTGCCATCCAAGACCTGAACCACGATGGCCGGCTCTTTGACAATCGCGAAGAATTCCGCCGTCGCGCCGCCCTGATCAATCGCTATGGCGAGGAGTACGGCGCCAAGGGCTTTCGAGCCGCCGTGCTCTATCGAAGGCCAGAATGGTATGGGGACCTCGAGTTTTCGTTCGACATGTCCATCCCCAATGTCGCCCACCTGGATCCGCAACGGGGCGGTTGCTGCACAGTGATGCCGTACTTCATCGGGAATATTCTCGAACTGCCGGTGACGACAGTGCAGGACTATACGCTCTTTCATCTTCTGAACGAGCGCTCCATTGATTTGTGGAAGACCCAGGTCGAGATGATTCTCCAGAAGAACGGATTGGCTAGCTTTATCGTGCACCCTGACTACATTACCAAGCGCAACACAAGGTCCGTCTACGAGGCTTTGCTCGGCTGGCTGCACGACCTGTGCGATCGGCAGGCGATCTGGTTAGCTCTTCCGAGCGAGATCGATACCTGGTGGAGAGCACGAAGCAAGATGTCCGTCGTCAAAGACGGCAATTCCTGGTACATTGAAGGCGAAGGCGCGGAGCGTGCAGTACTAGCCTTTGCAAAAGACGCCGACGACCACCTCGCCTATGAACTGGTTGATACGCTATACGTCGGCAGGTACCAGCACGCAGTTGATCACCACAGCCAGCTGACCCATGGATGAGGGCGGATGCTGATAGAGCTCACACGAGGATAATTTCAACGCTGAGCCTCATGGCGCTGGGCGGTGTTTTGATCGCGGGGCTTTCCACATTCCTTTCACCGTCGAAGCCCTGCCGCACGACCTTCTAACTCTAAACGGATCACGGACTTGGTCACGGCTCAATTCCTCTGAACCTACTTGGGCTACTCTTCAGCAGGTCGCTGCCCAGAGGAAGTGGATCATATTCGGTAATGCCGCGTGACATTTCACGAAACCAAACTGCCGGGAGTTTTCGAGATTCATCTCGAGCCCGCCTCAGACGAGCGTGGCTTTTTCGCCCGTTCATGGTGCCAGAAAGAATTCGGAGAGCACGGGCTTAACCCCAAACTCGTGCAGTGCAACGTGTCGTTTAACGAGCGAAAGGGAACTTTGCGGGGCGTCCACTATCAGGCGGCGCCGTACCAAGAGGCTAAAGTGGTTCGCTGCACCGTGGGAGCAATCCATGACGTCGTAATCGATTTACGTCCGGAGTCGCCGACATTCAAGCATTGGATCTCTGCCGTATTGACCGCCAGGAACCGACACATGCTGTATGTGCCCGAGGGTTGCGCACACGGTTTCTTGACTCTGGCAGACCAGACGGAGGTGTTTTACCAGATGTCGGAGTTCTACCATCCGGAGGCGGCATGTGGTGTGCGGTGGAATGATCCGGCATTCCAAATCGCCTGGCCAGAGCAGGTGCAACTGATATCGGAGCGCGACAAAACCTACCCGGACTTCCAGCCAAAGTGATGGGCCTGATCGGAGAATTCGACAAGGGAAATCTGGCAAAGATTGGCCGTGATTTGCATTCTTTTGCCGCCGAGTTGTTTCCGGTTTGCCGCAGTATCACGGGAGACGGAATCCGCCGCACGCTGGAGATGATTCAGAAGCGGATTCCGCTGAAAACCTTTGAGGTACCCAGTGGAACGCAAGTGTTTGACTGGACCGTGCCCAAGGAATGGAACATCCGGGACGCATATATAAAGGATGCTTCCGGCCAGCGAGCTGTAGATTTTCAGCGGAGTAACTTGCATGTCGTGAACTACAGTATTCCGTTGCTGACCAAAATGCCGCTGAGCGAATTAAAGCCGCATTTGTTCACGCTGCCCGAGCATCCCGGCTGGATTCCCTATCGGACCTCATATTACAAACCGGATTGGGGATTTTGCCTATCGCACGAGCAGATGCTGGGACTCCCGGATGGCGTATATGAGGTTTGCATCGATTCCAGCCTTGAAGATGGTCACCTGACCTATGGAGAGTATTTTCTGCCCGGCCGCTCCGAGAAAGAAGTGCTCATTTCTTGTCATGCCTGTCATCCATCTCTGGCCAACGACAATCTCTCCGGACTCGCAGTCGCCACATTTCTGGCTGAGTTCCTTTCGAGGCAGGATCTCCGTTATTCATATCGCTTCCTGTTCACTCCCGGGACGATCGGGGCCATCACTTGGCTGGCACAAAACCGGGAGACGGTTCCACGGATTTGTCACGGGCTGGTTCTCGCCGGCATCGGCGACCGGGGCGGCTTCCATTACAAGAAGAGCCGTCGCGGAAACGCAGAGATTGACCAGGCCGTGGCATGCGTTTTTCGCCATTGCGGAGAATCCTCGGAGATTTTGGAGTTCACGCCCTACGGCTATGATGAGCGCCAGTACTGTTCGCCGGGTTTCAATCTCGCCGTCGGGTGCCTGATGCGGAGTGTTTGGGGAACATTTCCCGAATATCATACTTCCGCTGACAATCTCGATTTTATTCAGCCGGCGCAACTGGCGGGGTCGCTTCGACTATGTGCTGCCATTCTGGATGTGCTTGAAGGGAATGGGCGATATTGCAATCTGCAGCCTTATTGCGAACCCCAACTGGGTAAGCGAGGCCTCTACCGGCCCGTTGGCGGCGAAGCTATAGAAACAGAGATTAACGCGCGTCTCTGGGTGCTGAATCTCTCCGATGGCAAGCACTCATTACTTGATATTGCGGAGCGCTCTGGTCTCGCGTTCCCACTGATCAGCGATGCGGCCGAGTTACTGCGTCAAAGCGGATTGTTAAAGGCCATCCCCGATGGTGCTGCCGATATGACCGCTGGAAGTAATTCGTGAATTTCCCCTTGCTGCTGTGATGATGTCGGGAGCCAAACTGGAGTAACGAACTTATGCGAATACTACTGACAGGACATGAAGGTTATATCGGCGCCGTGGCGGGGCCCATGATCCGCCTTACGGGCCATGAAGTAGCGGGCTTGGACACAGACTTGTTCGCAGGTTGTGAGTTCGGGGGAGCGGGGCCAAAGTTTCCCGGACTGCGGAAGGACATCCGCGATCTTACAAAAGCTGATCTCGAGGGTTTCGATGCCGTGTTGCATCTGGCCGGTTTATCGAATGACCCGCTGGGCAACCTTGATGCCGAACTTACTTATGACATCAATTATCGCGCCTCGGTGCGGCTGGCCGAATTGGCGAAAGCGGCCGGGGTGGAGCGCTTTGTTTTTGCCTCCTCGTGCAGCACCTACGGAGCGGCCGGAGATGCGTTTCATGACGAAACCGCTGAGCTCAACCCCGTGACCCCGTACGGCGAGTCCAAGGTATTCGCCGAACGCGACATCGCGCAACTGGCGGACGAACGCTTCAGCCCAACCTACATGAGAAATGCGACCGCGTACGGCGTGTCTCCACGCTTGAGGCTAGACATAGTCTTGAACGACCTCATCGCGGCGGCATACACGACCGGCCGAGTGTACGTTAAGAGCGACGGCACGCCGTGGCGTCCTATTGCACATATTCGCGATCTTATCGCGGCCATGATCGCGGTAGTGGAGGCGCCGCAAGAGGCCATTCACAACCAAGTATTCAACGTCGGCCAGACGGAGGAAAACTACCGCATCTCCGAATTGGCTGAGATTGTGGCGGAAACCGTTCCCGGCTGCCGCATCGAATACGCTCCCGGCGGCGGTCCGGACAAGCGCTGCTACCGCATCAATTGCGACAAGATTCGCCGGCATCTACCTGGTTTTCGGCCGCAGTGGACTGCGCGCAAAGGCGCGCAGGAGCTTTACGACGCTTACCGCACCGCCGGTCTGCGCGCGGAAGATCTCCAGAGTGGCCGTTATGTGCGCCTGAGCCACATCGACCGTCTGCGCAAAACGGGGAAGCTGGACACCCAACTTCGCTGGAGCCGGAAGCCTTCCGAGGCGGCAGTAGTTGTCTAAAGTGAGCATGATTCCAGAGCAGATGACTACCGTCACAACATTGCCGCTCGATGTTCAGCCTCAAACCGCGACCAAGCCATGCCGTTTTTGTGGCGCAGAGTTGCGGCGAACTTTTGTTGATTTGGGAATGTCTCCACTCTGCGAAACCTATCCCGCGGCGGCTGATCTCAAACGAGGCGAGATCTACTACCCGCTCCATGTATATGTCTGCGAGCAGTGCTGGCTGGTGCAGCTGGAAGAATATGAGAGCGCGGAGAACATATTCAGTGACTACGCCTATTTTTCCTCGTATTCCGATTCCTGGCTGAAACATTCCGAACGCTATTGCCAGCAGAT
>Ga0335078_10000798_pt1 | contig 48097 bp, 39 predicted proteins | sample Lox_Sample_32_FD_206711 | JGI IMG/M metagenome (GOLD analysis project Ga0335078, IMG submission 206711) | Soil microbial communities from Loxahatchee National Wildlife Refuge, Florida, United States - Lox_Sample_3.2 | ecosystem: Environmental > Terrestrial > Soil > Wetlands | place: USA... | reverse complement strand
GTAACGGTGCAGCCGCCGAAACCGCCGCCCGTCATGCGTGCGCCGAAAACTCCTTCCAGGCCCATCGCGGCGTCCACCAGAAAATCCAGCTCGTCGCAGCTTACCTCGTAATCGTGCTGCAGGCTGCGGTGGGAGGACTCCAGCAACTCGCCCATGCGCTCGATGTCGTCCGCGCGGCAGGCGTCCACGAATTGCAGAACCCGGGCATTTTCCGTCACCACGTGCCGCGCCCGCCGCGCGATCACCGCCGGCATCTCCGCGGCCGCCTCTTCCAGCATCGCCGCCGTGACGTCGCGCAGGCTTTCCACCCGCGGATGGCGCCGCCGCGCCGCCTCCACGGCAGCCGCGCACTGCTCGGTCCGCTCCCGGTAAGCCGAGCTTGCCAGCTCGTGCTTGACCATGGAGTTGACCGCCACGAACGCGACCCCATCCGGCAGCCGCACCACCTGGTGTTTCAGGCTGCGGCAATCCAGGCAGATGGCCGCGTGCTCCTCGCCGAATACGGAGACGTACTGATCCATGATGCCGCAGGGCATCCCCACAAACTCGCGCTCCGCCTTCTGGCAAAGTCGCGCTACCTCCAGGGGAGCCATGCGCCGGCCGCTCAACATCGCCAGCGCCGAAGACACTTCTAGCGCCGCCGAAGAACTCAGTCCGGATCCCTCCGGCACAGTGCTGCGGACCAGCAGGTTCGCGGGTTCGATGGCAAATCCCGCGCGCATCAATTGCTGCGCCACGCCAATGGGGTAATCCGTCCAATGGCGCCGCGGCGGCAAGCCGACGATTTCGGACACCGGCCATGCGCCCGATTCCTGGCGCTGTTCCGAATACAGGCGCAAAGTCCCATTGGCCGCCGGTGCACAAGCCACGAACGTAGCCAAATCGAGCGCTACCGGCATGACGAAACCCAGGTTGTAGTCAGTATGTTCGCCGATCAGATTGACGCGACCCGGAGCGCGGAAAATGCGAACGCCATCCGCGGTTCCGTAGAGCCGGCGGAAGGCCTCAATCATGCATGACTCCGCGAGGCCCGCCAGGCCAGTAATAGCAGGAACACGCCGAAAACCAGCATGCCGATCCCGCTGTAGAGGTTGACATTGGCATTCGTCAAGGGAGCCTGCAGGCCCGGCTCGAACAGGCCGTATCCCACCAGGATGAGGCCGACTATGGTAAAGAACCAGCCCGAAGGCACTCTCAAATCCATATCATCGGAACCAGATATTCAGGATAACGAGTAACACTACCACCATAGCAGTCAGCGGCGCCGGACGCTGATACCATTTCTCCGTCGCGTCGTGCGGAATGTGCGTGAGGCCGTACACCAGGCCTTCCATATCTTTGTCGCTGCGCGGTTCTGTGACCAGGCTGACCGCCACGGTGATGACCAAGCAGGTGGTGAAGGCGATGATGGCGATCCAGAAGTTCTGCGCCATCTGCGACGGAAATTGGTACAGGTTCGTGATCCAGCCGCCCTTGCCTTCGGCCACCGTAGTCGCCAGCATGGTCACCGCCGCGCCCGTGCCCAACGTGAGGCCGGTGAAGGCCCCATGCGCGCTTGTGCGCTTCCAGAACATGCCCAGCAGGAACGTCGCAAACAGCGGCGCATTCACCACGCCGAACACAAGCTGCAACAAGTCCATGATGTTGTTATAGCGGGTGGCCACATAAGCGGCCAGGATCGACAGCAGCACGCCGACCACCGTGGTCCAGCGTCCCACCGTCAGATAGTGATGGTCATCGGCTCCGGGGCGGATGTAGCTTTGATAGATATCGTAAGTGAACACGGTGTTGAACGCCGTAACATTACCCGCCATGCCGGACATGAAAGAGGCCATCAGGCCGGTCATGCCCAAGCCGAGTATGCCCGCCGGGTAGAACTGCGCCATCAGGGTCGTGAGCGCCTGCGTATAATCCGGGCCGCCGGCGGCGTTCTGCGGTAGGACATAGTGCATTCCGGGCATCTTAGTCAGCGTGATGGCCGCGATCCCCGGCAGGATAACCACGAACGGCAGGAACATTTTCGGAATCGTGCCGATCAGCGGAGTGCGGCGCGCGGCCGACATCGATTCCGCCGCCATGGCGCGCTGCACCACCAGGAAGTTCGTGCACCAGTAGCCAAACGACAGCACAAAGCCCAAGCCGAAGACCATGCCGAAGATCTCGACGCCCATGGGATTCTGCGTCGGGCTGCCCATGTACTGCCAGGCATGGGTATAATTGGCCGGCAGCCGCGCCATGATCCCATGCCATCCTCCGGCCTTAGCCACCGACATGATCGCCAGTGGCGCGAAGCCCAGCACGATCAGGAAGAACTGGAGGACTTCATTATAGATGGCGCTGGTGAGGCCGCCCAGGAAGGTGTAAGCCAGCACGATGGCCGCCGAAGCCAGCACGGACATGGTGAAATTCCAGCCCAACACCAACTCCAACAGCAAACCCAGGGCGTACATCGAAATCCCCGACGAGAAGATGGTCATGATGGCGAACGAAAAAGCGTTGAACGCGCGGGTCTTCTCGTCGAAGCGCAGCTTCAGGTATTCGGGCACGGAGCGCGCTTTGCTGCCGTAGTAAAACGGCATCATGAAAATGCCCATGAACAGCATGGCCGGAATGGCGCCCAGCCAATAGAAATGCGCCGTCATGATGCCGTATTTGGCGCCTGAGGCGGCCATGCCGATCAGTTCCACCGCGCCCAGGTTGGCCGCGATGAAGGCCAGGCTGGTGATCCAGACGGGGACCGACCGCCCGGACATGAGGAAGTCGCCGCTGGAGGCGATTCTTTTCCGTAGCCTCCAACCGATGCCTAGGACGAAGGCGAAATACAGCGCAAGAATGATGTAGTCAACAGGAGCAAGTTTCAAGCGAAGAACCTCGTGGTCTCCGGATTCAGGTTAGAAAACCCTTGAGTGTAACGCGTAGAGTTGCGGAAAAGCAAACCCAAAAAGCATGTTACGCTCACCTGGAGAAGGAGAGCGCCCCTGGCCCTGCAACTTCCCGCGCGCATCGCAAAGTACGAACTGGAAGAGTACCTGGGCGGCGGCATGTCGGAGGTCTACCGCGCGCGGGATACCGTCATCGGGCGCACCGTGGTGGTCAAAATCCTCACCGAGGCGGGCTGCGCCGATCCCGACGCCAAGGCGCGTTTCCTGCAGGAGGCCCGCCTGGCGGGCAACATCGAACACCCGAACGTCATCAGCATTTACGACTTCGGCGAAGACAGCCTGCAGCGCCCGTACATGGTGATGGAGTTCCTACGCGGCGAAGATCTCCGCCATGCCATCCGGGAGAACCATCTCGGCGATCTGCGCGCCAAGCTGAAAGTCGCTTTGCAGGTCGCGCGGGCCCTCGGATACATTCACACGCTCGGCATCACGCACCGCGACGTGAAGCCGGAGAACATTCACATCACGCCCGCCGGCGCCGTCAAGCTGATGGATTTCGGCATTGCCAAGGCGCAAGGCCTTTCGATGACGCGCACGGGCTTCGTGGTGGGCACGCCGTATTACATGGCGCCAGAGCAGGTGCTCGGCAAGGAAGTCGGACCGGCGGTCGACATCTATGCGTTTGGCATTCTCTTCTTCGAGTTATTGGCCGGGCTCCGCCCGGTCACGGGAGACACCGTCGAGCGGATCTTCTACGCGATCCTGAACGAACCGCTGGACCTGCTGCCGCTCAAAGGCACTGTTCCAGCGGCGGTCTGCGATCTGATCGCGGCCTGCACGGCGAAGGATGCCGCCGCCCGGCCTTCCAGTTTCGACGCCGTGGCGGCGGAAATCGAGCGCATCCAGGCGCAGATGGAAGCGCCCGCGCCAGCCACCGCAACCATGCCCATGGCGCGGGCCGCGGCCCCGCCACGCGCCAAGTCCGCCAGGGTGAAGCCATGGTTGGCCGTGGCGCTCGGCATCGCGCTGGTGGCCGCCATCGCGGTGCTGGCTAAGATGGCGCTGGCGCCGGGGCATCGTCCGGATACCCGCGCGCCGGCCGGGACGGCTCAGCAGGCGCCCGTTTCCACGGCGCTGCCGGCCACCCTCAGCGCGCTGGGGGGGGACATGGTGCTGGTATCCGCGGGTCCCTTCCTGTACGGACAGGCCAAGAAGCCCGTAACTCTTCCCGCCTTCTACATCGATAAAACGGAGGTCACCAACGCCGCCTACCTCCAGTTTTCCGAGTCGGCTGGGCATGCCCTACCGCCGGGCTTTCCGGCTGACAAACCGGACGATCCGGTGGTCAACGTGACCATTGACGACGCCCGCGCCTTCGCGCGCTGGGCCAGGAAACGATTGCCGACCGCGCAGGAATGGGAAAAGGCAGCGCGCGGCGCTCAGGGCCGGCTGTTCCCCTGGGGCGACGAGCGTAATCCGCAATTCGCCAACGTCCGCGACAACCCGTCACTCACGCGGCACGAAATCATGCCGGTCGGTCAATTCCCGGCCGGCGCCAGCCCTTATGGCGCGCTGGATATGATCGGCAATGTGTGGGAGTTTGTCGAGGAAACGGTGAAGCCCGACCCCGCAAACGTGAAAGGCTTTGCGCAACGGATGAAGCCGCCGCCAGGGCCGCGCGAGCTATGGTATGAGATTCGCGGCGGGTGGTTCGGCATGAACCTGGCCGATCCATCGTATGGGGGCGCCTGGGACTACAGCGCCGTGCCGGCCCGATGGGAGGACCATGTGATTGGCTTCCGCTGCGTGAAGGATGCCCTGGCCCACTGAGCCTACGGGCACTGCGGCAGGTAGTTCTCGATGTTCCGGATGTCCTGGCGCGCGTAGCTGGCCTCTTCCAGGTCCGGATCGATTTGCAGCATGCTGCGGAAGTGCGGCAGGGCGGCCGCCAGCATCCCGCAATCACGCGTACGCTTGCCCTGGCTGGCGAAGGCCAGCGCCAGGCTGTAATGCGTGTAAGGGTCCTGCGGATCGTAGGTCAGGGCTTTCTGGCAATCCTCAATGGCCTCGCCGAAGTGCTTCAGCTTGTTCTCGCAGTCGCACATGCCGAAGTACGCCAGGCTCCGCAGGTCCTTCCAGATATCGTGCTGCGCCGCCCGTTTCTTTCTGCCCGCCCCGATGAGAAACCCGAGCACATAGTAATTCAACTGGCCCGCCAGCTTGCTGTCGAAGTTACTTAGCCGTAGATAGTTCCCATATTCCGCAATGGCGGTCTCATAAGCGGGCGGGCGGCCCAGGCGCAGGCTGTCGGCCATCCACAAGTGCGGCTCGGCGTACGCCGGGTTCAGCTTCACAGCTTTGCGGGCGGATTCGACCGAATCTTTGTACATGTCTTTCATACGGTAGGCCTGCGCCAGGTTGGTCAGCGCCAGCACATTGAGCGGATCCCGGCGGAGAACCGTCTCAAACTGGCGGATGGCTTCGTCCGTGTTTCCGGTGTCCAGGAGCATACCGCCGAAGCTGGCGTGGGCCTCCAGATAGTCCGGATCGATCTCGATGGCTTTGCGAAAATACTTCTCCGCGTTCTGCTCGTCGTAAAGCGCGTTGTAAGCGCGCGCCAGGTAAAGGGCGGCCTGGCTGTAAGTGGGGTCCACGTCCAGGGCTTTCTGAAACTCCGCGACCGCCTTCTTATAGTTCTGTTCCGAGCCTTTTTTATAAAGCTCCAGTCCCTTGTCCAGCGCATCGGATGCCGCCCGGCTGCGGCGTCGCGCGATCAGGATTTTGATATTGACGGTGGTCTCCTGGCCAGGGTAAACTTCCTCCTCCCGCGGCCCGTCGGGCTCGTAGCCCATTTTCACACCCTTAATGGTGTGGGAGCCGGGGGTCAGGCCAGGCAGCGTGAGCACCTTGCCTTTGTTCACCACGCCGACCGGCTTGCCATCCACAAACACCTCCACGCCGTCCATGTTGGCGACAATCACCAGCGTGCCCTCCTGGGGCGGCGGCGGGACGCCCGGCTTGGCGTGGCTGGGGACGTACGCCAGCAGCATGTGCGGATCGAAACTGCCCTGCCCCACGGTGGGATCCTGCTGCCCCTCGGGAGCCCCACGCGTGTCCTGCCGCACGTTGCGATAGACGTAATCGTAAAGCTCGTCCGCGGTGACGATGCCGTCGCCGTTCTCATCGGCCTCGCCTTCGAGGCCGCGCACTACATAGTAAGTAAAGATGCCGTGCCCGCCGCCCCAGTGCTGGCCCTCGTAGGAGACTTGCCGGTCGCGGCTGGCGGTGAGCGAGAAAAGCGACTTGTTCAGATCGATCAGGTGGTGGTTGATGTCTTGCGTATCCTCGGGACGGATGGCGCCGCTGTGGCAGGCGTCGGTCAGCAGGATCTTGTCTTTCGCCCGGATCTTCCCACCGATGGTCTCGCCCAGTTCGTCCATGGGATAGCCCGTTTGCCTGATGTTGTGCGGATCAATGTCGTACGGCGCTAAGTAGCCACGGCCTTGAAAGACAAAACCGTGTCCGGCGAAGTAGATCAGTACGCGATCGCCGTCTCTGGCTTGTGACGGCAGCCACTCTTCGAGTTCGTGGCGCAGGTTGGCGAGCGTGGCTTGAGCCCCGATCAGGAGATGCACATTCTCACGATGAAAATTACCGCCTTCGGGGCTGATCAGAATGTCGAAAATATCCCGCGCATCGCGCTCGGAGTAATGCAGCTTCGGCACTCCCGGATCCTTGTAATTGGCAATTCCCACCACCAGGGCGTAACCGCGCGGGATACTCACGGAGGGCTGCTTCGCTGCGAGCGGCACGGCCTTTTCGATCTTCAGGTCGCGCTGCTGCTCCGGCTGTTGGGCCCACACAGCGGCCGACACCAGGACAAGACATGACAGGATCACTCGCCGCGGCATAGTCATCACTTGTGCGCCAGCCGAAACTCGTAGATGACGGGGCCGGTCAGCGGGGCGGGCGAAGACATCACAGTAGTCTTTCCCCGGCGCAGGAAGATCAGGTCGCGTGGCGTCTTGGCGCCGGATTCGGCAAAACCTCCGGGCAGTTGTTCGCCTTTGGCAAGACCTTGCGGCCCGGCGGAGCTATCCACGCACTCGCCGCGCGCGCGGAAAATCGCATCGTCGCAACGCGGCATGAAGTCTTCCGGGCGCGGTTGCGGCGCTTCTTTGACCGTTTCGCCCGGAGCCTGTTTCAACGTGTCGGTAGCCAGTTTCACCGGACTGGCCAACCAATAGATCAGGTCGTAGCCGGCCGGACCGGCAATGCGGAACTCGGCGTCAGTAGCGGGAATCGTGTATTGCGCGCCGGCGGTAATCCGGTTGTCCTGGCCGGTTTCCCCACGCGGAAATAGCTGCTCGTATTTACCTGACGTTCCCCGATTCAGAACATATAAGTAACCGTCGAAATTCGCGCGAAAGCCGAAACGCACCACGTCATTATGGGCGAAAACCAGTCCCGGGTCTTTCGGTTTCCAGGTCCCGTGTTCCAGGCGCTCCACCGTCACTTCCATGCGATGCGCGGCCGGCGGGGGAGATTGCGCCCGGAAGATCCCCAGCGCCGCGAACGCCAACAACACTATGAGCCAGGATCGCATCGCGGGTGACCTATTTGTGGATCAGCGAAATGTCCGCCACGACGCGGGAGTCGGCGCTCCCCTTGGGATTGGCTACATAGACGGACTTGTCCTGCTGCTCGCCCTGCTCCTGGGAGGCCTTCTCGATGATCAAATCGCGCGAGTAGATTTGACGCATGCTGGCAATCTGGTCATTGTCGATCAGACCGGCCATCAGCGTGGGGCTCGATTCTTTCGCTGGCGCGCTGGGCGCCGGTGCTGCGGTTGGCTGCTCTTTTTCGTGCCCGCCCTGCAGCGAGAAGATCAGATTGTCGATCTCATCCACACGCTGGCGGGAGAAGATCACGAATAACTTCTCCACGCCGGGCTTCCCGCTGAACGTGAACACGTTGCCCGGCGGCGGCACCGTGTAGACCTGCCCTCTCACGACGCGATTGTCGTGATTGGCGATCTCCGGCGATGGATACAGCACCTGCCACTTACCACTGGTTCCTTGGTGGACAACATAAAGATAGCCGGTGTCGTTCACTTCCAGAGTCAGCCGGATGTGGTCGTCGGAGTGGAATTCGGTGTCCGGCAGTACGTCCCTGATCGGATCGCCGGCTTTGTCTGTCTCTTGTAGCGTGTAACGCAGTGCCAGGGCCACGCGGGAGTAACTCGCCGGAATGATCGGCACGGCCGGCGCCGTAACCGCCTGCCCGGGCTGGCTTTGGTCCTGGCTGGCGTTTTCCGTGGCCGGAGGCTTCGGGCTGGACTTATGCCTGCGGTGTGCTTTGGGCTTGGCAGAAGGCGTTGCTTCGTCCTGGGCAAAATAGGGCATTTGCCGGGGATTCAAAAACAGCTCCTTCGCACTCGGTTTCGTGCCCTGTGCAGTGGTTTGATTCTGTCCGCGTACGGTCCCGACGCACGCCACTGCTACGAGCGTCAGGATTCCAGTGCGGAAATGCATTGACTCACGCCCTTTCTCTCTCCGGAGTATACAACACCGTCATTGGCGGGCGTACGGGCCTACACAAACAGCGCCCGCCAGAGCGTCACCACCAGGGCGTGTGTCACCATGCTGGCCCTGATACTACGCGCCTGCTGATAGGCCCGTCCGTAGAACCAGCCGGCCACCGCCGCCAGGAGGGCGAATCGCCAGTTGGGAAATTCGCGAAAGCCGAGGTGCGCGGCGCCAAATAAGATGGATGCGCAGACCAAGGCCAGCGCCGGCTTGCCGGTCCAATCCGACAGCCACTGCTGCAGAAGGCCCCGGAAGAAGAATTCCTCCGACAGAGCCACCACCCACAACATGCCCAGAAAGGTGGCCCCGATCTTCCACCACGGCATAAAGGGCGCCCAGTGTACCAGTCGGGTGGCCCAGGCCAGCGGAATACCGGCAGCCAGGAAATAGACGAAGTGGCGCGCTCCGGTCTTCCATTCCTCAAGATTCGGCAGGAATCCGAAGCCCATGTCGGCCACGCGGCGCTCGACCAGCATCACCATGGCGCACAGCCGCGTGAGCGCCAGGTGGCCGAGTATTTCAATGTGCAGACCGGCGATCGGGGAAGTGTAGATAGAGTTGAAATATCCGCGTAGAACCACTGCCGCCGCCAGCGCCAGGAAAGCAGTGTCCGCCAGCAGAACCGGGGGCAGAATCTTGTACCAAAGGCTCAGAGCTGTGGCTAGCGCTGCTAATTGCACTAGCCCCCACCAGCGGAATTGGCCGGTGGCCGTCGCGTAGACCACATAGGGCGCCACGAACGACGCCACCAGCATCCAGGGCAGGCCCACCTTGAGCCGTTCGCGCACCTCGGGGAATCCGGGCGCCAGATAGAATGGGAATTCGAGCAGGAAGGCGGCGAGAAGGGGAAGGGCCGCCTCAGCCGGGATGCCTTTCAAACGAGCATACAAGAGCCCGCCCGCGCTCAGCGCCATCCATCCGGCCAGCAGCGCCGCCCGGAAACGGCCGAGCGAGTTGGTCATCCGCCTCATTTTAGCATCCGCTTGTCTGGCAGCCCGCGCCTCGGCCCAGCAGCCGCCGCCCGACCTCGTGCGCCGCATCGCGCATCAGGAGACCGCAACACAGGCGGCCCGTGCCCAGTACGACTACCGCCAGACCGTGGTGTTCGCGGAACTGAACGCGCAAGGCGCCGAAACCGGCGAGTATCGCGAAGTGCGCGATGTGATCCTCTCGCCTGAACACGAACGCACCGAACGCATGATCGGCAAGCCCCTGATGACCCTGCAGCGGCTGAAGTTGACCGAGGAGGACTTCCAGGACATCCGCGGCATCCAGCCCTTCGTCCTGACCGAGGACCAGCTCTGGAACTACGAAACAAAGTTCCGCGGCGACGAAACCATGGACGGCGTGGATTGCTGGGTCTTAGAGGTGCATCCACGGCAGATCCTGCAAGGGCAGCGGCTGTTCGACGGGATGCTGTGGGCGGACAAGAAAGACTACTCGGTCGTGCGCATCGAAGGGCAGGCGCTGCCGCAGATTCTAAGCCGCAAATCGGAGAACCTGTTTCCACACTTCACGACCGTCCGCGATCTCATCGACGGGCGTCACCGCTTTCCGGTATATACGTACGCGGACGACGTCTTGCCTTTTGCCAGCGGGCCGCTGCGGGTGCGCCTGACAATCCGCTACAGCCAGTACAAGCGCTTCGGTGCGCAGTCCGTGATCCACTTCGAGAAGCCCTAGAGCCGGGCCATTGCCATGCAGGAATACGATGTCGCATTGAAGCTTCTCCTGCAGCAGTCAGCCCGGCTCACCATGCTGGAGTTGACCGGCACGGTGATCGAAAAGTGGCTGGATGTGGAACTGCCCCAGGTGCAGAACCTGCGCCTGGATCTGCTGGACCAGACCGCCGGCGGGGACCTGGTCCACCTGGAGTTGCAGAGCCGTAACGACCCCGCCATGCCGTTGCGCATGGCTGAATACTGCCTGGGAATCTACCGCCTGTGGGGCCGCTTCCCCACCAGGTGCTGCTCTATGTGGGGGAGGCTCCGCTGCGCATGGAGCATGAGTTTCGCGGCCGCGACCTGTGGTTCCAATACCGGCTGGTGGATATTCGCACGCTGGACGGCGAACGGCTGCTGGAGAGCGCGGAAGTAGGCGATAATGTAATAGCCATCCTGGCGCGGCTGCGGGACGCGCGCCAGGACGTGCACCGGATCGTGGAGCGGATCGCGGGAATGGCAAGGGCGCAGCGGGAAACGGCCCTGCGCCAGGTGTTCATTCTGGCAGGTTAGAGGCATTTGGGCGAAGCGGTCCGGGAGGAAGCGCGAAAGATGCCGATTCAAAGCGACATTCTGGAACACACGTTTTGAGGCCGGTCTTTGAGAAGAGCCGTGAAGAGGGCCGCCAGGAGGGCCGTGCCGAAGGAGAACTGGCTGTAGTACGCCGGCTGATCGAGAAACGTTTTGGTAGCTTGCCGGACTGGGCCAGTGGGAAGCTGGTGGCGCTGTCGGCGGCTGAACTGGAAGACCTGAGCGTGCGAGTGTTGGATGCCCGTAGCCTCGAGGATCTGCTGCGATAGGGCCCCGGCCGCATCGGCTATACTCGGTTGTTGAACACCCGCCGCTACTTCCTGGTCATCGCGACCCTCTTCGCCGTTCTCGTCATCGCTCCGCTCCGCACCGGAGACCTGACTGGCTACGACGACGCGCAATACGCGCACATTGCCAAAGACATCCTGCGCACCGGCGACTGGCTGGTGTTGTACAGCAATGGGGAACCGGCGCTCGAGAATCCTCCGCTGCTCGAGTGGATGGAGGCCTCGCTGTTCGCGGCCTTCGGCTTCTCCGATACGTTGGCTAGGCTGCCGGCCGCGCTGTGCGGGCTGGGAACGGTTCTGCTGGTCTACTGGCTGGCTTGCAGACTGACCGGCGACCGGGAGTTGGCTCTGCTGGCTCTGTTCGTCATGGCCACCACCCTCTATTTCCTGAAGTATTGCGACCGCGGCATGACCGACGTGCCCTTCACCTTCTTTGTCCTCTGTGCGGTGTGCGCGTGGTCGCTTACCGACGACGACCCGCGCTGGTACCTGGCGGCGGGAGCCTCGGTAGCACTCGCCCAGTTGACGCGTAGCATCATGGGGATCGCGGTGCCGGCGGTGTTCGCGCTGGACCTGTTGGTCAGACGTCGCCGGCCGCCGTTCCGCTACGCTGTTCCGGCCGTGATGGTGGCTTACCTTCCCCTGGCGGCCTGGTATGCGTGGCTGCTTCACCTGTTCGGCGCATGGTTCATTCATGTCCATTCGATCTGGTTGCGGAACGAAGCCTACGGCTCGCTATCTCCGGCGTGGCGGCGCTACACGGGCGCCTTCGAGTACGCCGGGATGCTGGCGAAGTCCTACTGGCCGTGGCTGCCGGCTATGATTGCCGGCCTCGCCGTGGTCATCCGCCGCCGCGACCGCCGGTTGTGGCTGCTTGTTTTCTGGGTAGCGGTGATCTTCGCCCTTTGCGCCGTCGCGCGCAGCCGGGTGCTGCGATACATGCTCCCGGCCTATCCGGCGTTCTCGATTCTGGCAGCGATTGGCCTGCGGGAGTTTGTGCCGCAACGATTCTTGCGCGGGGGGATGCGCATCGCGACGCCTGTCCTGGCTTTGCTGGTGATGGTTCTTGCGGCCTTCCCGCGGACACACTTCGAAGCGGCGGAGATCCGTCCGATCGCCAAAGCAGCAACCGCTGCAACGCAGCCCGGGGAACGCGTAGCATTCTACGACGGCGGCGAACCCCGGTTCGACGAAGACAACCAACTCCAGTGGTATGGCGACCGTTACCTGATCCGGCTATTCAGCCGCTCGCAGTTGGCGAATGCGCTTGCGGCGCATCGCGCGCGGGTCTTCATTATAGATCAGAAGAGCTACCGCGCTTATGTCTTGCCGTATTTGCGCAATCAGGTGCTGGCCGAGAGCGGCCACCTGATCTGTTTCCGGCTCTGTCCGTAGCGCGTTTCGCGCCGCTACGGCCCGCTCAATCCTTGGCTTTCTTGAGGGCGGCCTGGATTTTCTTGTCGAGCTCCTGGGTCTCCTTGGAGGCTGGCACCTGTTTTAGGGCCTCTTCCGCGCGGCTGCAGAAAATCTTGAGCTTATCGGGTTCGTCCCGCTGGCCGCGCGAGTAAAGCTGCGACTCGTCATACAACGCGGACGCCATGGCCTGAATAAACGTAGCGCGCGTCACTTTGGCGTCGCCGGTCTTGAGCAGATCCTGGGCCTTGGCCGGATCGTCCTGCGCACCGGCCGCCCGGCAGGTGTCCAGCAGCACCGCTCGCTCGATGGTCCGCTTCTGAGTGGTTTCTATCTCGGGCTGGGGGAGCCAGGCGCCGCCCGCGACGCGGTTCAGCAACAGAACCTCCGTGGGACTCCCGGTCGGATAGGCAAAAGCCAGGGGCACGGAGTCTTCCTTGCTTTGGAACTTCGAAAACTGCTCGGCAAACTGCAAGGCCAGAGTATTGGCGTTGTCGCGATAGAGATCCACCTGGCGTAGGAAGTTCGTCATCTGCGGGCGATTCACTTTGGCACCCTTTGCGTACGCCTCGGCCAGATCCATATAACCGCGAGCCATGCCGGAGGTCAAAACGAGCATCCATGGCTGGGCCCGCGCGACATACGCGTTGTCGCCGGACAGGACGTTACTCAGGTTGTCGATGGTCTTTTGATAGTCCCCCGCCGCATAAGTGTCCTTCGCCGCGCCCCAGTAGAACGCTGGGGTGCCGGGCTGCGGTGCATTGCTGGTGGAACAGGAAAACAGGATCAGGTTAGCTGAAAGGAGAACCCAGACAGCCGCCTTCCCCCTAACCATATCGGTCATGGATATGCCTCCGAGAAACCCGTAGCACAACACAACGCGAATTGCAAGCTGCTCAAGCGCTCATCAAATACAGGGTGGGCTTGGGCGATTGGTCGTGGGTCCACTCCCAATAACGCACGAGAATCGTGTAGACCATCAGCCCAATCTCGCCTTCGCCCCACAGTAAATACCGCAGGGACTGCAGCATCAGGTTCTCGCGCGTCAAGGTGAGAAACACGCTAACCGGATCGATCAGTTCCGTGATGTACGCGATTGTGTTCGCGATGGCCACGGCTCCCCAGACCTCGATCGTGAAGTTTTCGTTTTGTTTGCGAACAGCCACGCGAAGAGGCGCTATAAATTCGCTGCGGTTGTCGATCAGGTTCACGTGAAGGAATGCCAGCGGGCCGTTCAGCCGGTAATGCTGGCGGATCTCGCCGGCCTTGCGGAGTTGATCCTCAGCGACGGCGCCGCCCAGAGGGACAAGATTGACCTTTTTGCCGGTGAGCTCCTGCCAAAGCGCCGCCGAACCTTCGCCGACAAACGTCAACGTGGAGACGCGCAATTCCCGCGCCCGTTGGTAGCGGCTCACGGCGCTCAGCGTGACGATCATCAGGATAAAGACGGCCGAGATAATGGCGCCATCCGGCCGCTCAATGACGTTCGCCACGAGGGTGTAGACAAATAGCAGGCTGACCGCCCCGAAGTAGATACTCAAGGGCAGCGCCGCCCGATGACGGCGCCAGCCAGCCTGGAAATCGCGCCACAGCCCTACGGTGACCGCAACGGCTGCCGACAGGATCAGCACGAGCACTCCCGTTGCGTAGGCCGATCCCTGCGCTTCCACGCTGGCTCCGAAAATCACGGTTACGGCGAGGTCGACCGCAAACAGCAACAGCACCATGGGGCGGCGGTACGAGACCCAGCGCGGCGCCATACCGAAGCGCGGCAGGTAACGGGGGATTAGGTTGATCAATCCGGCCATGGCCGACGCACCCGCAAACCACAGAATAGTGATGGTGGAGATGTCAAACACAGTGCCGAACGCGTTGCCGAGCATACGGTGCGCCAGGAATGCCAGGGCGCGGCCGCTGGCGGCGCCCCCGTTGCGGTAGTCCGTTTCAGGAATGAGCAAGGCAGTGACGAAGCTCGACGAAATCAGGAGCGCTCCCATAAGCAACGCCGCCGCCGCGAGCAGCTTATGAGTGTTGCGAATACGCCCCAACGGTACGCCGTCCGGTCCCTGCTCGTTACCTGCCACTAGCGGCATTACAGCCACACCCGTCTCAAATCCGCTCAGGCCCAGGGCCAGCTTGGGGAAGACAACTGCCGAGGCGAGGACCACTCCCGTCCAGTCCATGTGCGCCGTCAGCGCTTCCCTCCACCGCGCGAGCAGCTCCAGATGCTGTGCGATCTTCACGACGCCCGCTCCCAGGACGACGGCATTGAGGAGAATAAATGGAATAGCCAGTGCCGTAGCCACGGCGATGGCCTCCCGGAAGCCAATTAGAAAAATCACGGCCAGAATCAGCAACAGAAGGATGGCAAGCCAGAGGTTCGAGCCGCCGACATAGGGCGCCAGTAACGGATTGGCCGTGGCGTGCCGTGCGGCATCGGCCGCGGACAACGTCATGGTAATGACGAAGTCGGTTCCGGCGAACCCCAGAAGCACCAGCACCGCCAACTTCGATTTCCAGCCGGAAAAGAGGTTTTCCAGCATGGCGATGGATCCCTGGCCGGCATAGGAGCGCTTGGCGACGGCCGCATAAACCGGCAACGCACCCAGCAGCGTCACGGCGACTAACACCAGGGTGGCCGTCGGCGCAAGGTAACCCGCTGCGATCAGAGCAATTCCGGGCTGATAAGCCAGCGAGGAGAAATAGTCCACACCGGTGAGCCACATCACGCGATGCCACGGGTGCGCTCTTTCCCGGTGCTCTACGTTCTCGAGCGATCCCCCAGCGAACAACCATCGCGCGACGGGGCCGCGGGGCTTGGCCGTGGCGCGCGTAGCCACCTCAGGAATCACTGCCGTGTCTCCAGGTTTTGGCGCTGCTTGCTTCTGCCCATCGTACTGTGACTTCCAGTGCGCTTGAGGCGCGTTTGTCTACAACAGTGTCAGCGGATCCACGTCGATCACCAGCGCCGTAGCGTTCCATTTCTGCTCGCGGGCGAACTCCTGCGCGCGCCGCAGCAGCTCGTTCAGCGCCTTGCGGCTGGCCGCCTTGATCAGGAATTGATAGCGGTATTCATTCTTCAGCCGGGTAACCGGGGCTTCAGCCGGTCCGAGAATCTTGATCTTCTCCGGGGGCGGCATCAGGAAGTGCCCCAACTCGGTGCTCATCCGCATGGCGCGCTCCTGCTGCTCGCTGCGCACCAGGATATTCGCCATCGCACTGAATGGCGGATAGTGCATCATGCGCCGGAACTGCAATTCCTTCTCGTAGAAACTCTGGTAATCCTGCGCGGCGGCCATGCGGACGGCATAGTGATCGGGATTGATAGTTTGGATCAGCACGATGCCGGGCAGGCTGCCGCGTCCGGCGCGCCCGGCGACCTGAGTGAGTAGCTGAAACGTGCGCTCGGCGGCGCGGAAGTCGGGCAGCCCCAGCCCCACATCGGCCGAGACCACCCCCACCAGCGTCACGTTCGGAATATCGTGCCCCTTGGCGATCATTTGCGTGCCCACCAGAATGTCGTAGGACCCCTCCCGAAAACCCTGCAGAATGGCTTCGTACTGGCGCTTGGCGGTGGCTGTGTCGCGATCCAGCCGCGCGATGCGCGCCTTGGGAAAGTCGCGGTGCAGTTCGTCTTCCACCTTCTCCGAGCCGACTCCCAGAAAGTAGATGTGCTCGCTCTGGCACTTCGGACAGTGCGTGGGCACGCGCTCGGCGTAATTGCAGTAGTGGCACAGCAGGCGGCGGTCGCGGCGGTGAAACGTGAGCGTCACCGAACAGTTCGCGCACTGCACGCGCTCGCCGCACGCGCGGCACGCCACGAAACTCGAAAAGCCACGACGGTTGAGCAGGACGATGGTCTGTTCCCCGTTGTCCAGCCGGTGCTCGATGGCCTCCACGAGCCCGCGCGAGAACGTCGCCTGCTTGCGCGTCTCCAGAAACTCGACGCGCATATCGATCAGTTCCACCTGCGGCATCGGCCGTTCTTCGATGCGGTTCGGCAATTCCAGCAACGTGTACTTGCCGCGCTCGGCGTTGTAGCGGCTTTCCAGGCTCGGCGTGGCGGAACCGAGCACCACGCACGCGCCCGCCCCCTGCGCCCGCACGATGGCCACGTCGCGCCCGTTGTAACGCGGCGTTTCCTCCTGCTTGTAGCTCTGGTCATGCTCCTCGTCGACCACGATCAGGCCCAGGTCGCGTATCGGGGCGAAGACGCCCGAGCGCGTGCCGACCACTACCGGCGCGGCTCCCGATCGAATCCGGCGCCATTGGTCGGAGCGCTCCGAATCGCTGAAGGCGCTGTGCAGGATGGCTACCCGATCGCCAAAGCGGCTGAAGAACTGGCCGGCCACCGCGGGAGTGAGCGCGATCTCCGGCACCAGCAGCAGTGCGCTGCGGCCCCCTGCCAGCGCGGCGTCAATGGCGTTGAGGTAGACCTCGGTCTTGCCCGATCCGGTGACTCCGTGCAGCAGAAAAGTACGGAACTCGCGCGCTGCGATGGCCTCCCGGATCTGTGCGAAGGCCGCTGCCTGCGCGGCGTTCAGCACGTGCGGCGCACGCACGGGTCCGGCCAGGATGGCGGGCGGCTCCACTCGCAGGGCCACCAGCTTCTTTCGCGCCAGGGCGCGCGCCGCCGGGCTCGCGTCGCGCACCATGGATTCCAGCTCTTTCAAGTTGTGCGATCCGGGATGCAATTCCAGAAACGCCAGCAATTCGCGCTCAGGCTTGGCCAGCTTGCCGGCAGGCGCTACGCCGGTACGTTCCACGCGCAGGCGTTCGGAAGACGCGCGCAGCGGATCGCGCTCTGTCTGCACCTGCTCGGCGAACACGAAATGTTTGCGCTCCAGGGCGCGGAGGGCGTTAGCCGCCAGCGGCAGCTTGCGCTCCAGATACGCGGCCGAAAGCGGCCGCTGATCGAGCATGCGCAGAATCTGCACGGTGGGATCTTCGGGCGAAGAATCGAAGAGAAGCTGGCGGGCGGCGTCGCGGCCGGCATCGGTGAGCGAGTAGACTTTACCGCGGCGGATCTCCGCAGCCAGCGGCAGCATGCCGCGCAGCACCTCGCCCAGCGGCGCGCAGTAGTAGCCTGCGATCCACTTGCCCAGCGCCAGCAGTTCCGCATCCAGCACCGGCTCGGCGTCAATCAGGCGCAGCGCCTCGCGCGTGGCCACCTCGGGCGCGTCGTCATGGCAGCGCAGCGTGACGCCGGTCAAACGGCGGTTGCCGAACGGCACCAGCACACGGCAGCCGGTCTTCACGCGGTGCCGCAGCGTCTCCGGCAGCGCATAAGTAAACGGCTGGTCCAGCGGGATGGGCAGGCTGACGTCGCAGTAAAGATAAGAGCCGTCGGGCAAACTTCAGGATAGCGGTTGACGGGGAATGGATGCCGCGCGGGTTCTACGGCTGCGGGCCGGAATCTTCCAAAGCAGCCGCATGCCGCTTTACTTCCGCGCGGAGGCGGCTCCCACGGCGCACCAGCGTGAGCACATACACGAACACGATCAGCCAGGCTGCCGTGAAACCGTAAAACATGAATTCGAAGTTCCGGTGATCCATAGCCGTTAGCTCCGCAACACGAACTGCGCCTGATGCCGCATGGACTGAACCTTGCGGTCAGTTTCTTCCTGATCGAGCCGGATGAGCACCAGCGCCGCGGTTAGCAACGCCATGCCGAGCCAGTTCCACAGCAATGTGCGCCACATCTCCGGCGGCAGTTGCATAGGCTGCGGGTGCTGCGTGCGCCACCAACGAATCGAATACCAGACAATGGGGACATCGGCGAAGGCAAATAGGGAGAACACCGCTGAGATGCGCGCCCGTTGCGCAGGTTCCTCAATTGCGCGGCGGAGCATCAAATAGCCGGCGTACAGCAACACGCAGATCAACGCCGAGGTCAGGCGCGCATCCCATACCCACCAGACGCCCCAGATGATGCGGCCCCAGATGGAGCCTAACGTGATCCCCATGGTCAAGAAGACCAAGGCGACTTCTGTAACTGAGACCGCGATCGCGTCGTACCGCAGATTCCTCCTGGCCAGATACAAACCGCTGAAGATGGCCGATAGACCGACTGCGAGGAAGGCCGTCCACCAGGCTGGAACGTGGAAGTAGAGGAGACGATAGATCATGCCTTGGTTTGCTTCGTCGGGCATGACCATGAAGATCAGATATAAGTTGCGGACAAACACAACCGCCCCCAGTGCCGCAAGCGCATAAGCGCACTTATCTCGCATTTCCGGATATTATAGCGCTGTAACGCCGCCGGTACGGTACGGCCGGCCCGGCAGCGTTTACTCGTATCTGAGCGCCACCATCGGATCCACGCGCGCGGCGCGCCGCGCCGGGACCCAGGCCGCGATCGCGGTCACCACGATCATCAACAGCACTGCGCCCGCGAAGCTGACCGCGTCCGCTGGTGTCACGCCGTAAAGCATGCTTTTTACGAGGCGCGTCAGAGCGAAGGCGGCTGGGGCGCCCAAGAGCAGCCCCAGTGAAACGGTCAACAGGCTCTCCCGCAGCACCAACCATTGGACGTTGCCGCGGGTCGCGCCCAGTGCGATGCGGATACCGATCTCGGCCGTGCGCCGCGCCACCGAGTACGCCAGCACGCCATAGAGTCCGATAGCTGCGAGCAGCGCCGCCAGCGCGCCGAATGAGCTGACCAGGCCTGCGAACAGCCGCTCGGTGCCCAGCGAGTCGTCGATCTGCTCTTCCTCGGTCCGCACATCGGCCACCGGTATGGTACTGTCGATCCCGGCCACCGCGCGCCGCACCGCGCCCGCGATCGAGAGCGGCGGCAGCACCGTCCGGATCGCAAATGTCATCTGCCGCAGGTTCTCCGTGCGCTGCGTGTACGGCAGGTAAGAGATCGGTGGAACGGTCTCTCGCACCCCTGTATAGTGTGCGTCCTTCGCCACGCCTACGATACGAATCGGACCTGCCAGAGATGCCGTATCCTTCGGATCACCCAGAAAAAACGTCTCACCCACCGGATTCTTTCCGGAGAAGTACTGTTTGGCGAAAGTCTCATTCACAACCGCAACCAGAGGGCCGCCCGGCCCATCGCTGGACGAGAGGTCGCGCCCCATCACAACCGGTATCCGCATGGTCTCGAGGAAGGAGTCGGAACAGACGAGCAGATTGCTTTCATCGGAGGGGCGCACCCGCCGCCCGGGTACATACACACCGTCATCCGTTTCGGATCCTTCGATGAGCCCCACGTGCGACATCCCGACCGACACCACGCCCGGGATGGCCGCGATCCGCTGGCGCAGCCGCGTGTACAGATCGGCGAGCTTCTGGCCATGATAGCCGTTGCGGCTTGGATCGGTTTGAAAAGTTAGTAGCCTTTCCGGACGAAAGCCCAGATCTACTTTCGAGAGATTTACCAGCGTGCGCACAAAGAGTCCGGCGCCCACGAGCAGCAGCACCGATAACGCCACTTGCGCCGAGACCAGCAGGCGGCCCATACGAGCCCGTGCGATCGAGCCTGCCGCCCCGCGGCCGCCGCCCTTCATCGCCGGACTCAGGTCGATCCGCGTCGTCCGCCACGCCGGCGCCAGGCCAAAGAGCACCGCTGTGAGCAGCGCGAGCGAAAACGTGAAGGCCAGCGATCGGGCATCGATGCGGGCGTCTAGAGTCCCTGATCCGTTCCCCGCCCAATAGTGCAGGACCACGGCGGCCAGCGGCTTCGCCAGCAACACTCCCAACACGCCACCTACGCTGGCCAACAATAGGCTCTCAGTGAAGAGTTGCCGCAAAAGGCGCGCCCGGCTGGCGCCCAGCGAAAGCCGCACCGCGATCTCGTGCTGCCGCCCCGTCGCCCGCGCCAGCAGCAGGTTGGCGAGGTTCACACAGGCAATCAGCAGGATGATCCCGCAAGCCACGCTCAGGATGTACAGGCGGGACGACCATCGGGCCCGCACCAGCCCGACACCGCGCGCTCCAGAAGCGAGCCGCACCTGCGGAATGGCGGCATCCGAGACCTTGCCGGCGTAGTCTCGAATCGAGCCGCCCAGCGTGGCGCGCACTGCCGCTTCTGCCTGCGCATCCGAGACGCCAGGTTTCAGCCGTCCGAAAACCTGCACCCACCAGGAATCCGCATTCGTCAGGGAATACCACGGTACCCCCAGCGCTTTGACAGTTTCAATTGGCACGAACAGATCGACCCCCTGACCGGGAAACAGCCCTTGGAAAGCCGGGGGCAACACGCCCGCCACTGTGAACGGTTGTTGGTTCACGACGATCTGGCGTCCGATCACTTCGGGATCTGCCCCGAACCGCTTCTCCCAGTAGCGATAGGTCAGGACCACGGCGGGCCCGCCCGGTGTATCGTCCTGCGGCCGCAGGGGCCTTCCAATGAGAGTCTGCACGCCCAAACCCCTGAAGTAATTCCCGGATACGAATTGGCCATCGGCATAGTCGCTCGTACCCCCGGCGGTTACTGTGAGCTGATAGGGAGCGTACGCCACGAGATCGGAAAACTGCGGCAAGTTTCTGTAAAACGCCTGATAGGCGGGATAAGAGAACGAACCACTGATGAACTCACCAGTTTTCAGATCGCGCATCCCATAACCGCTGTGCGAGTGCAGCGGCACTTTGTCGTTGTGTACCCAGGTCAGGATGCGTAGTTGCTCCGGATCGCGCACCGGCAGTTGTTTCAACAGGACTGCATCCAGCAAACTGAAGACCGCCGTGTTGGCGCCGATCCCCAAGGCGAGCGAGAGTACGGCGACCGCGGTAAATACGGGCGACTTGCGCAAGATCCGCAATGCGTAACGCAGGTCATGTCGGCAGCGTTCGAGCCAGGTCCAGACCCAGACCTCGCGAGTCGTTTCTTTCACTAGAGTTGCGTTGCCAAACAATCGCCGGGCCGCGTGCCGGGCTTCCTCCGCGGGCAAGCCGGCCGCCTGCTGCTCTGCGGCTTCCAGATCGAGGTGCGCACGCAACTCGCGATCCAGATCTTCGTCGCGCTGCCGATGCCATCGCATGTCAGCTCTCCTCCGCCGGCCACATGATACGCGCGATGGCGTGCGTGAGCTGCTTCCACTTCGATTCTTCAGTCAGCAGCCGCTTCCGGCCCGTGGCGGTCAGCCGGTAGTATTTGAACTCGCGCTTCTGATCCTTGCCCGCGGTCTCCCACTTCGCCGCGATCCAGCCCTGGCGTTCCAGCCGGTGCAGCGCCGGATAGAGGGAGCCATGCTCCACCTTCAGCACCTCGTCGGTGGTTCTTTGGATATGTTTGGCGATCTGGTGGCCGTGGGCCGGGCCAAACAGCAGCGTGCGCAGGATCAGCATGTCCAGCGTTCCCTGCAACAGCTCGATGCGGTCCGGAGATGCTTTGCTCATAGCGTTGGTAGACATTCTACCATACGCATACGAGCCGCATCAGGTTCCCCCCGCAAATGCGGCTGGCCTCCAGCTTGTCGCCGCGCGGCCCCGTCCAGTGCGTTTCCAGGCTGATCCAGCCCTGGTACCCGCTTTCCGCGAGCGCGGCGATCTGCCCCTTCCAGTCGATGGCGCCCTCGCCGAGCGCGCACCAGATCGGCCGGTGATCTTCCAGATGGCAATCCTTGGCGTGCACGTGTGCGATGCGCTCGGTGGGCAAGCAGCGATATCCATCGGGATACGGCGTTTCGCCGGAGACGTAACAATTCGCCGGGTCCCAGACTGCTTGCAGATTGGGGCGAGAAACGGCGGCCAGCACGCGCGCGGTCTCTGAGGCGTTGGCGATGTTGCAGGCGTGCTCGTTTTCGAGGCCGATGATGCGCCCACGGGATGCGGCTTGCGCGGCCAGGCCGTCCAGCGCGCGCGCCACGCGATCGAAGCAGTCTTCCGGCCGCACGGTGCGCCAATAAGAGAACACACGGATGAAGCGCGCGCCTGTACGCTCCGCGATCTCGAGTGCGCGCTCCGCCAGCCGCGGCTGGTCCGCGAAGGTATGCTGCGAGGCGAAAACATCCTGTTGGAAGCGCTCGTCCACCGCCGGCGCGTCGGGCAGCACGCACTTCAGCAGCGGCGATGCGATCGAAATGATCTCCAGGCCGTGGCGCGCGACGATCTCCCGCGCCCCGTCCAGTTCCTCATCGCTCAGGTCGATGATGTTCTTCCCGAACACCATGCGCAGCTCGGCCCCGCGCATGCCGATCTGGGCCATGGCGCGCGCGGCGGCTTCGATATCCTGCGAGAACTCGTCGGTAATCGCCGCGATGGGAAACAGTTGGGTCATGGATCGGGTTCTCAACTTCGCATACGGAGCAGCAAATACAATCCCGTAAGCGAAAACAGCGCATCGGGCGCCCAGGCGGCCACGACCGGCGGCAACTGGTTCACATCGCCGATCTTCTCGAAGAGCAGCCCGACGCCCCAATATGTCACAGCGATCCCGATGCTCACGCCGATGCCCGCCATGGCGCCGCGGTTGCCCACCAGGAACCCAAAGGGAATCGAGATCATGGCCATGATCAGGGCAAACAGCGGCACCGAGAATTTCCGGTAGAACTGTACTTGCAGTCTCACTGTGTTGAAGCCGCTTTGCCGCAGGTCGCGGATGTAGGCGTCCAGTTCCTCGAAGTTCATCTGCGAGTCCTGCTTTACTTCTTTCAAAAAGTAGCTGGGCGGCTCGTTGAGTTCGGAAAAAGTTGCCACCTGGAACGGCGTCAGCGGAATACTCTGGTTGCCATGAAACTCGCGTTGCCAGCCATTTTCGAAAACCCAGGTCTTCAAACTGGGCTGCCAGTAGGCGCGCTCGGCGGATATCTGCTTGACCAACTGAAAGGTAGTGGGATTCAGTTCATACACGATTACTCCTCCCATCACTTCGTCGGCCTGGTCGAAGTATTTGTAGTAATAAATCCGCGGGCCTTTACCGAAGATCCACTTACGCTCCGGACTCAGGTAGGTCTGCACTGCGCGGCCCTTGATCTCGTTGCGCAGGTTATCCTGCCGGCGGTTGGCGTCCGGCACATAGTAGTGGTCGAAGGCGAACAATCCGCCGCTCAGCAGGCTACTAATTAATAAGATGGGAATCGCCAGACGGTGAAGACTGATTCCGCATGCCTTGAAGGCGGTCACCTCATTGTGTTTCGTCATCACACCAAAAGTCACCAGCACGGCCACCAGCACGCTGATGGGCAGCGTTTGGTAAATCAACTTAGGCGTCAGAAAGAACAGATAGGTAAAAACCTTTGCCAGCGAGATCTTATTGCGGACGATATCGCCCAGCAGCTCGAAGAAATTGTAAATCTGTGTCATCGAGACGAAGCTCGCAAGCAGCACTACGAAGTAGAACGCAAAGCTGTTCAGGATATAAGTGTCCAGGACCTGCGGCAGCAGCGGCCAGCGGAAGCTGCGGCCGCGTTTGGTGGGACTGCGCTCCGGGAGAAAGCGGGCGCGCGCACGGCTCCACACGGCGGCGCCGGCGTCCTGCAGGGCGCCTACGAAATCGCGTCCGCCGGGCTTCTCCATACGCGCCACAAAGATCAGGCCGGCTACCAGGAATGCCGCGTTCGGCAGCCACAGCGCCACCGGAACCGGCAGCGCCCTTTGTTTGGCCAGGCCGACCAGCGAAATAAAAGCGAGCCAGTAGCAGAAGAAAGCCAGGAATACGGCGGTTACGTAGCCGCCGGACTTGCCCTCTTTGCGCGTCGACACTCCCAGCGGAATGCCGACCAGCGCCAGCGCCAGGCAACCGAAAGGCAAAGCCAGACGGCGGTGCAGCTCAATGCTAGCCTCCAGCCGGTCCGGGCCCGAGCCGGCGTAGCGGCGCAGTTCGCGCGTGTTCATTTCGCTGAAGGGCCGCCGCGCTTCCGGTTCGGGGGGCGCGGCGTAAAGGGCCTGTTCGCCGCGCGGAAAGAAACTATCGTATCCCTTGCGGTCCTTGCCCATTTCATGCGTAGCGGCGTCGCGCATGGAGAGCTGAATCCGGTTGTGCGCGGGATCGGGTATGGCAATCGCCTCGCGCGCGACGGTGATCAGCGGTCCTTCGGCCTGGTCGCGCATGCCGCTGGTACGCTGCGCCGGGGGCGTCAGATCCGCTAGAAACACGTTGCGCCACACCACCACCGGTCCCGGCCGCACGTCGCCGACGTACAGAATGGTGTTGGGAAACTGCTCGTCGAAGACGCGCGGCTCGATGTCCGCGCTCACCTGCGAAGCGGACAGCTTATCCAAAATGTCTTTGCTCAAGCGCGCCGAGAGCGGCATCAACCGAAGGGTCATGGCTCCGGAGATCAGCAAAGCAAAAAAGGCAAACACCATGACGGGCGGGACGACCCTGCGGCTGGAGACGCCCCCTGCGCGCATGGCCGTAATCTCGCCGTCCGTGGCCATCCGCCCCAGCCCCACCAGGATGCCTACCAGCGCGCCAAAGGGAATGGTCAGCGGCAGCAGGGGCGGCAACGACAAGGCGAACAGGTACAGAATGGTCTCCGGCCGGGGCGAACTGCGCACCAGCACTTCGAACAGCTTTCCGACGCTCTGCAGGAAAATGATGGCGGTGGCCAGCGCCGTGCCCAGCAGGGCACTGGAGAGGATCTCGCGGAAGACGTACCGGCTGATGATCCGCATGGCTAACTGGGACCACCGGCCGCGGCCTTGAGCGCCGGCGGGGGCACTACCGGCAGCTTCGGAAGCTCCTCTTCCATGGGGCGCAGATCCACATCGTCGATGAGCAGCGAGGGCGCGATCACGCAACTCGGCGCCACGTAGCGCGCGCCGCCGATCAAGGCGAACGGCGCCCGGTTGTTGAGAAATGCAAACACCTGGTCGTCATCACCCGCCGCCTGGATATCCTTGAGGGAACGCACATCCAGATCCCGAAAGCGCAGCCCGCGCACGAGTTCCTCACGGCCATCGGGATACACCTTGTAGGCCAGCACCGGCGCGCTGACCGCGTGGCCGCCGGCTGGCGCGCCGCTGGTCAGCAGCCGCCGCACCTCCGAAATCGGCGCCGATGACGGAAAATCCATCCTGCGCACGATGATGCCATACGGCTTGTTGCGCTGCTTGCACATCGCGATAAGCGCTCTCTTTAGGTCCGCCAGCGGCGTCGCCTCGCGGGCACTTACAAACAGATTGCTGAGGGCCGCGCTGTTTGCTCCAAAAGCGCCTGGCAGCCGCGCCCGGCCGTTCGAGCCGGCGAACCCCGGCACCGGCTGGCGGGTCAGCAGAAATGTCTTTAGCACGCCTTTCTCCACCAATGACAATGGACGCGCCGCCACGCCTTCCCGGTCCACCTCGTAGCTGCCAAAAAGGGGGTGGCCGCGCCACTCTTTTTGTGTCGGGTCGTCCACCACGTCAAACCACTCCGGCAGGACGCGCGATCCCTGGCGGCCCTCCAGCTCGCTTACTGGCATGAAGTTGGCGTGTCCCGGCTCCATCACCGGCCGCCGCGTGAGCGCCAGGTTGCTTCCGAGCACTTCCGCCAGAAGCTGCGCTCCGGCGGCGCCCTCAAACAGCGCTGGACCGGAATATTCGTCACCCCGGGGAGCGGCAGCCAGAGCCGCCAGGTTCGCGGCCAACGCGGTAACTCCCCGGCTCATCTCGGACTCGGGCGGCAGCCCGTTGAAATCCAGCGACTGAAACACGACAGCGTCGTGCAACAACATCCCGTCCGGCGCCTGCGCTTCGGCCCGCGCGACGAGGAAGATCACATTGTCCGGCACGCGTACTTCGGTGCCTTCCGAGTTGACGTAATAATGGGCGGTCTCCACCGCCTGCAACTCCACGCTCGAAGAAAGCAACGCCGGGTAGGCTTCGAAGATGGCCGAAAGCGCGCGCACGCGTCCCCTCCACATCTCTTCATCCACAGGCGTGTGCCGGATTTCCTCGATCTTCTGCAGCGGCTCGGCCTTCGAAAAATCGTCCAGCGGGTCGCTGACGGTCACGTTCTGCAACGCCGCCCGTTTTCGCGCCATGGCCTCCACCGCCGACTTGTACGCGCTGTCCGTGGCCAGCCACAGATAGCGCCGCAGGGCTGCGTAGGAGTCACCCAGCGGAAACTGCCCGATATTGTAGTGAGTGCCGAAGTGCAGAGCACTGCCGATGTAATCGGTGTTGTCGAATTTGTAATCGCCCACGCGCACGTTAACCTCCGGGATGCGGAAGCGTGTGTGGCGCTGCGAAATCAGGCCGCCCAAGCTGGCGGATACTTCGAACTCGTTGCCATCTTCGATGGTGTACTCGATGAAATAAGGAGGCGCCAAGCTGAGCATCTTCAGCCCGCGCGAGCGGCTGAGCTCATCGCGCGTGGCGCGCAGGAGGGGGTCAGGGGTGGTTTGGGCGAGCGCGCCCGTCGCCAGGCCGATCAGAAGCGACAGGAGAGCGGGCGAGCTGCCGAGCCGTCTCACTTGTCCCCCGGTTCCGTCGGGAACGGCAGCAGCGGCGGCCTGTCCTGCGACTGGCCTTGTTTCTGGATCTCGATTTCCGATACCAGGATGGCGGGCGATACCGCCGAAACCGGCACGCTGCCCGATTCGGCGCCGCAATAGCCGTTGAAGACCACCGCCCGGTCCGACGTGGCCAGAATCTTACTGAAGCTCGCGAGCGGCGTCCCTACGATGTCCGCACCGCGGATCAGCTCATCCGGCCGCCCGTCCGGATAGACCTTGTAGACCAGGATGGGAACCACTTTGAAAGTCTGCACGCCGCGCCGCGCGGTGTTGGTGACGCCGCCGGTGACATCCTTGAAGTACAGTCCGTAGGCCGTGTGCTGACGCTGAATTTCTTCGATCAGCATGGCCCGCAGCCGTGCCTCGGGCACTGTGCGGGTGGATTCCACGATCAGGTTCGACTGCCGCGAGCCCACCTCGAATCCGGGCTGCCGCCGCCCATGCCCGTTCGAGTGATCGAAGCCCTGGATGGGCGACCGCGACATGAGGAACGCCTCCAGCACCCCGTGCTCCACCACCGTCACAGGCCGTGCCGCGACGCCTTCGTCATCGTATTCGTACCAGCCGTTCAGGTCCACGCTGCCGATCCTGCGGCACGTCGGATCGAAGATCACCGATAGAAAATCAGGCAGCACCGGGCGGCCCACGCTCTGGGTGAAGGTCTGGCCCTCGGCTTCATCCTTTTGCCGGTCGCCCTCCACGCGGTGCCCGAAGATTTCATGAAAGAAGACGCCTGCGGCGCGGCCGGAGAATATCGCCGGACCGGCAAAGGGCTCGGCCTCGGGCGCCAGCAGCAGCGCTTCCACGTTCTTGGCCACGCGCTCGACGGCGTCCGCGATGGTTCCGTCGCGCGGCAAGCCGTCAGGACGGTCAGCTTCAAAGGTCTCGGCGTCTGCCAGGTCCGCGCCGTCCATGGCCTTGGCCTGCGCACTCACCACCACGCGCGCGAATCCGCGGCCGTGCTCCAGCCGGGCGCCTTCCGTATTCACGAAGTACTTGGTTTCTTCCAGGTACGTAACGGCCACGCTGGAAGTCAGAATATTCGGGTAGTCGCTGAACTTGGCGGACAGTTTCCGCACGCGCTCGGCCCACTCGGCGGCTGGAAACTTCGCAAGCGGCACCGGCGCGACGTGCACCACGGGCGCCTCCCGGGAGAAGTCGCCGGAAGTGTCCGCGCCGGCGGCCTGCACCTCGCTGTTGGTGCGGATCTTGATCAGCCGCTCGGCCGCCCGGCGGTAGGCGAGGTCTGTATCCAGCCAGATGGCGTGCTCGATAGAGGCCGGTTGATCTTCGAAGGTGAGCGCGCCCCCGGTGCTCAACCTCAGGCGCTCGCCCCGCAAGCGGTGGTAATTGTCAAGTTTGGGCGAGCCCACACGCACGCAGACATCCAGGTGCCGGCTCTTCACCTGGTCGCGGCCGGTGAGGGCCCCCAGGGTGGCGGAAACGCTGTGAAAATCCTCCTCGGTGACCTCGTAGGAAAGGAAGTAGGGCGCCGGGTCACCTTTGGCCTTCAGGCCGGCGAAGTTGCGTTGCAACTCCTCGCTCATGGCGTCCAGGAGCACGGAAGACTGCGCCCAGGCCGCAGCCGTAAGACAGAGAAAGACAACCCCCAAGGCCGGACGTGCCACGAGAATATCAGGATAACACGCGCCCATGACGCGATCTGGTATATATGTTTTGTTGGTGTGTAGCGGGCAAACCAGTTTATAATCGGGGAAAGGGTTTTGGGCCGGGCATGTTGCTTCGGCCTGCTCTCTTCGGTTGAAAGCATCATGATAGCAGTCTTATTTCAGAAAGGAGGGCCGCCGTCGTGAGCGTTTGGAGCAAGCAACGCCGGGAAGAAGATGTCCCCGGGCCCTTGAATACGAATACCGCCAGGCCCGCGCCGGCCGCGCCGCCTGTCGAGAGCCGGAAGGAGGCTACAACTTTGTCCAGCATGTCCAGCATGCCGGTTGGCAAAATGGAACCGGATACATCACGTGGAGGGCAAGCCACGATCGGAAAAGCCGTTAAGATAGCCGGTCAGATCTACAGCCGCGAAGATCTGTACGTGGACGGAGACGTGGAGGGGACCATCGAATTGATGGACCACAAGCTCACCGTTGGCCCCAACGGAAAGGTGCACGCGGGCGTGAAGGCGCGGGAGATGGTCGCGTTGGGCGTCGTACAGGGGAACGTCGAAGCCCTGGACCGGATCGAGATCCGTAAAGACGCCAAGCTGGTCGGCGACATCAGAACGGCCCGCATCGTCATCGAGGACGGCGCGTACTTCAAAGGCAGCATCGACATCGTGAAGCCAGAGCCGAAGGCGGCTGCCAACCAGCAGCGGCAGCAGCAGCAGTCCGCGGCAGCTCCAGCGCCCGCACCGGTGGCCGCCGCCAGCGCAGCCGAAGCCAAGCGCTGATCCGCCGGCGAGGGTGTGAAGTTGTTCACGGATCGGTTGCTGGGCATCCTGCATGGGTCTCGTGCGGAGGATGCCCCGCCCGCTAACGGCGGGAGTGCGTCGCGGGCGATCTTCAGGACCAGCGAGGCGGTTATGTCAGAGTCGCGCCAGAGCCGCGGTCTCGAGCAGTTTTTTTCCGCATTTCGGGACCAATCCGGGTTGTCGATCCTGGATCTGGGCGGCGCCCGCCAGGAGAACATCAATTTCATCACCAGCCTGGGGCACAAGTTCTACGGCGAGGATTTCCTGCGCTTCTTCGGTGAGTGCTTCAGCGAGGATGCCGCGGACCAATCCAACGCCGGGCGCATCGATTATTTCCTGCGGCAGAGCCTGGAGTACGAGGATGAGCAGTTCGACGGCGTGCTCGCCTGGGACGTGTTGGAGTACATGGACCCGCCACTGCTGGCAGCCACGGCCGACCGCTTATTTCGGGTGCTGAAGCCGAAAGGGTACCTGCTCGCATTCTTTCATTCAGCCGAGCGGCGGGAGACCGTGCCATGCTGCAGGTTTCGCATTCTGGACGTTGGCACCATCGAGGTGAGCCAGCAGGGCGGCCGCGCGGGAGCCCCGCATCTGTTCAACAACCGGAGCCTGGAGAAGCTGTTTCAGAATTTCGAGTCGGTGAAGTTCTTCCTCACCCGCGACCGCATGCGGGAAGTGATCGTCCGCAAGTAAAGCGGTGCGTGGGCACGGTCATCCTTTAACCACAATATTGACCAGCTTATCCGGCACTACGATCACCTTCACGATCTGCTTGCCGGCGATCAGAGACCGGATCTTGGGGTCCTCCAGGGCGCGCGATTTGGTTTCGTCCCCGGATGTACCGAAGGCCGCGTGGATGTGGCTGCGCAGCTTGCCATTCACCTGGACCACGATTTCGGCCAGATCTTCCTTGGCCAGCTCGGCATCGAAGGCCGGCCACCTTTCGCGGAAAACGGGCGTGGCGTGCCCCAGTTCTTCCCAGATTTCCTGCGCGAGATAAGGCGCGAAGGGACCGAGCAGCAGCGTGAGCTTCACCAGCGCTTCGGCCACGGTGTCGCCGGACAGGCGCGGCTCCTCCGCGTACAGGTCGTTGACTAGCTCCATGATGCCGGATATTGAAGTATTGAAGTGCCAGCGGGACTCGAAGTCCTCCGTGATCTTGCGGATGGTCTGGTGCAGCTTGCGCAGGACTCTGCGGTCGGCTGCCGGCTCGCCCGGGCCGCCTGCCCTGGCGCGTTCGAGGTTGCGCGTGGCGAAGCGGTAGACCCGGCCGAGGAAGCGGTAGATGCCTTCAGCCCGCTCATCGCGCCAATCCACTTCCTTTTCCGGCGGGCCGGCGAAAAGAATGAACAGGCGCGCCGTATCGGCGCCGTAGCGGTCGGCGAGCGAGTCGGCGCCCACCACGTTGCCCTTGGATTTGGACATCTTGGCGCCTTCGGCGATCACCATCCCCTGGGTGAAGAGGCGCCGAACCGGCTCGGAGTCCCTGACGAGTCCGATGTCGCGCATCATCTTGGTGAAGAAGCGCGAATAGATGAGGTGCAGGATGGCGTGCTCCACGCCGCCAATGTATTGGTCAATTTCGAACCAGTAGGCGATGGAAGCCGGGTCGAACGGCATGCGGCTGTTATGCGGGTCGCAGTAGCGGTAGAAATACCAGGACGAATCGACGAAGGTGTCCATGGTATCGGTCTCGCGCCGCGCCGCGCCGCCGCACATGGGGCAATTCACGTTAACGAACTCAGGCACTTCTTCGAGCGGCGAGCGGCCCTTGCCCGTAAACTGCACGTTCAGCGGGAGCACCACAGGCAGGTCGCTTTCGGGCACGGGCACAACACCGCACGCCGGGCAATGAATGACCGGGATGGGCGTGCCCCAGTAGCGCTGCCGTGAGATGCCCCAGTCCTTGATGCGAAACGTCACGGCGGCGCGGCCAAAGCCTTCACTTTCCGCTTTGGCATTCATGCGGCGGCGGGCTTCGGCGCTCGGAAGCCCTGACCACTCGCCGGAGTTTTCGACCACGCCGTCCTCGGTGAAGGCGGTCCGCATCTCTTCGAGAGGCGTCAGTTTGCCATCCGCCGGGCGGATCACGGGGCGGATCGGGATACCGTACTTGGTGCAGAATTCGAAGTCGCGCTCATCATGCGCGGGTACGGCCATGATGGCGCCGGTGCCGTAGGTCATCACGACGAAGTTGCCGATCCAGACCGGAACGTTCTCGCCGTTGTAGGGATTGATGGCGCAATGGCCGGTGTAGAATCCCTCTTTGACGATATCGCCTGGGTCTTTGGCGGCGCGCGCGTCGACCATGGCCTTGGCGCGGGCCTGCCCTTCGCCGTCGAGCAGACGCGCGGCCAGCGGATGCTCCGGCGCGAGAATGACGCAGGTGGCGCCGAAGATGGTGTCCACGCGCGTGGTAAAGACGCGAATGGGATCGCCTGTTCCGGCCAGGCGGAAATCGGCTTCGGTGCCTTCTGAACGCCCGATCCAGTTGCGCTGCATGGTGAGCACGCGCTCCGGCCAGCCGCCTTCCAGCCGGGCGATGTCGCGCAGCAGTTCATCGGCGTATTGAGTGATGCGCAGGAACCACTGCTCGAGGGCGCGCTGCTCGACGGGTGTGTCTTCATGGCGCCAGCAGCAGCCGTTCACCACCTGCTCGTTGGCCAGCACCGTGCAGCATTTCGGACACCAGTTCACCAAGGCTTCTTTGCGGTACGCCATGCCGCGCTCGAACATCTTGAGGAAGAACCACTGGTTCCAGCGGTAGTATTCCGGCTCGCAGGTGGAGACCTCGCGGTCCCAGTCGTAACTGAAGCCGAAGCGGCGGTGGGTCTTTTTCATGGCCGCGATATTCTGCAGCGTCCAGTCGCGCGGATGGCGTTGGTTCACGATCGCGGCGTTTTCGGCGGGCAGGCCGAAGGCGTCCCATCCCATGGGGTGCAGGACGTTGAAGCCGCGCATCCACTTATAGCGGGCTAGCGCGTCACCGATCGAGTAAACGCGGATATGGCCGATGTGCAGCGTGCCGCTCGGATAGGGGAGCATCTCGAGCACGTAGTATTTCGGACGCGTGGAGTTCTCCTCGGCCTTGTAGAAGGTGGCGTCCTGCCACCGGGCGTGCCATTTCAACTCGATCTGGTTGTGGTCGTACGGCTTCTCGGGCATAGTTTCTTTAAGTTTTCCAGATTGCGGCGGTCGTCGCCATCCCGCTCGACGGGTGTCTCCAGGACAAACGGCACACGCCGCAGGGCGGGATGCGCCAGAATGCGGCGAAATCCGGCTTTGCCGATGTGTCCTTCGCCGATGTTGGCATGGCGGTCGACGTGCGAACCGGGCGCGCCTTTCGAGTCGTTGGCGTGGATGAGCTTCACGTTGCCGGTTCCGAGGATGCGGCTTGCCTGGCGCATGGTGGCGCGCAGGCCGTCGGGACTGGACACATCGTAACCGCTGGCCAGGAGGTGGCAGGTATCCAGACAATAACCAACCGGCAGATCCGTGCGCGCGGCCACGTGGCCGCGGATGTCGCACAGTTCTTCGAACCGGCCGCCAATTTGCGCACCGCTTCCGACCGTGTTCTCCAACAACACCATCACAGCGCCGCGCCGGACGCGCAGGGCCGCCTCGCACAAACCATCGACGAAGGCTGCGATGCCTTGTTCCAGAGACTGTCCCCGGTAGCTGCCGGGATGCAGAACCAGGAATTCGGCGCCGATAGCGGCGGCCCGCTGGAACTCGCCGCGCATGGCGGCAATGGACCGGGCGCGGATCACCGCATCACCCGACGCCAGGTTCACGAGGTAGTTGACATGAATGGCCAGCGGATATAGATCGAGCCGCTCGCGGGCGCGCCGCAACAGCCGGATCTCGTCGGGGCCGGGCGCCGAAGCGCGCCACATGCGCGGGCTGGACGAGAAAATCTGGAACGCGTTGGCGCCCAGCGCGGCGGCTTTCAGGGCGGCGTTTTCGAGCGACCCGGCTATGGACGTGTGGATTCCGATCCGCAGACTACCATGGTACGGCACAGCTACTCGGAAATCTACTCGGAAGTACACGGCTGCCGAGTACTTCCGAGTTCACTTTAGGCGTCGCTATCGGGAAGCGCGTACTTCCGATGTGGATCGTTTGGCCCGCTGCCGATTTCGATGACGAGTCCCCTCTGAACCAGCGATTGCAGGCGGGTCCTTGTGGCGCGCGCGGACAACGCGATCAAGCGGGCGGCCCGCGCGGTTGACAGAGTCCCCTTGGAACGCAGCGCCTCGATAATCCGGCGATCTTTGTCATCCATGCTGGGCTGCTGGCGGGGGACCGTAGAGATCACCACCCGGAAGTGAGTTCCGACCTCCTCGAACACGGGCGCCGGCAGGCCCGCATCCGCACAGGCCGCGGTCATGCGCTGAATGCCGCTGCCCCATTGTTCGACGAACCGCAGTTCGTGAAAAACGCGTCCAATGACTCTGTTTCTTACCTTGGATACGCCTCGCCGAATCTCCTCCACGGTGAGCCCGAACGGCAGCAGTCCCGGATTATCCACTTCGATACGGTCATCGAACATGGCGATCCGTACCGGCGATCCCTGCTGGGCGTAATCCATGTGCACCACCGCATTCATCACCGCTTCGCGGATGGCGACCGGAGGAACGGACCATACCTCGCGCCGCCGCACTCTGTCAATCAACACCCTCTGCTGGCTATGTTTCTGCAGAAATTCGATGGCTTCTTCGGCCGCCTTTGGCAGATAGGAGCGGATCTCCACGCCATCGCTCAGTTGCGCGCGATCCGTGCCTTTGAACCTTCCTGCCTTGACCCAGGCGTCCGGAAATCTCTCCAGGCGGTCCCTACCGAAGAGAAGGATCCCGCCGATAGTGGGCACGCTCTTACCTTGATAAGCCGTGGTCAAACGCAACGTCCGGAATGCCGCGGGCGAAAGCTCCCTGATGGATGCGAATGCTTCCCGCACGGCGCGCACATCCAGGTCTTCGAGCCTCAAATCCGGCAGGGGCTGCTCGTCAAACGAGTTGACCCGATTCAGCCGCCGCAACTCTTCAATCTGCACTTCGTCCGCTCGGCGGTTCGTGGAGCCCACCCGGATGAACACTCCGTCCTCCGGTCCCAGCCGCACCAGATAGTGCGGCCGGATGTTGCTCGGATAGATTTGGATGGCGATGAGCTGCAAGCGGCGCCAGGGAATGATCTCGATGTCCGGGATGAGCCGGGGCCGGATTCCATCCGACATGATATTCGCGATCTTTTCCTCCGCGCCCAGGACATCCGGCACGCCGCGAATCCGTTTCGTCCGATCCTCAACTCCCACCACGAGTGTGCCCCCGGCAGTGTTTGCGAATGCCACGAACGTCCTGAGCACGCCTTCCGGTGACGAGAGATCGCGCTTGAATTCGAGCGTTTTGCCTTCCGCGCGCCTGAGCAAACCGGCCAGATCCATTACTCTGCATTCTACTATGAAGTGGCAGGCTGCAGACCGCTTCCGAGTAGCCTGCCCCAATCCGATCCGCCGCGTTCACTATAATAGAAGGAACCCATGCACCAGAAACTCAGTGAACGTGTTGTCGACCTCGATCCACGCGAAACCTCCGAATGGATCGAAGCTCTGAACCAGATCCTGGACGAAGAGGGTCCCGACCGTGCCGCGTATCTGCTCGAGCGCCTCTCCGAGCATGCACGCGAAGGCGGCGCGAGCCTCCCGCTCCACCTGAACACGCCCTACGTGAATACCATCCAGCCTGAGGAAGAGACGCAATACCCCGGCGACCGCGCGCTGGAACGGCGCATCAAGAGCCTGGTTCGCTGGAACGCCATGGCCATGGTGGTACGTCAGAACAAGTACGATCCCGGCATCGGCGGCCACATCTCCACGTACGCTTCTCTGGCTACCTTGCTGGAAGTCGGCTTCAACCATTTCTTCCACGCCTGCTACGGCGACCAGCCGGGCGACCTCATCTATTTCCAGGGCCACGCTTCTCCGGGCATCTACGCGCGCGCGTTCCTGGAAGGACGACTTACCGAAGAGCATCTGCGCAACTTCCGCCACGAGCTCCGCGAGCATCCCGGCCTGGCGTCTTATCCGCACCCGTGGCTGATGCCGGATTTCTGGCGCTTCCCTACCGTTTCCATGGGCATCGGCCCGCTCAACTCCATTTACCAGGCGCGCTTCATGCGGTACCTCGAAAGCCGCGGCCTGATTCCCGTCACCCCGCGCAAGATCTGGGCGTTCCTGGGCGACGGCGAAATGGACGAGCCCGAATCCATGGGTTCGCTCACCCTCGGCTCACGGGAGAAACTCGACAACCTCATCTTCGTGATCAACTGCAACCTGCAGCGCCTCGACGGTCCCGTGCGCGGCAACGGCAAGGTCATCCAGGAGCTCGAGGCGGCCTTCCGCGGCGCCGGCTGGTACGTCACCAAGGTGATCTGGGGCGAAGACTGGGATCCGCTTCTGGCCCGCGACAATGCCGGCCTGCTGCAGAAGCGTATGAACGAAGTGGTGGACGGCGAGTGGCAGACCTACGTCACCAAGGATGGCGCATATTTTCGCAAAAACTTCTTCGGCAAGTATCCCGAGCTGCTGGACCTGGTCGCCCACCTCAGCGACGACCAACTCGTGCATCTGCGCCGCGGCGGCCACGATCCGAAGAAAGTCTACAACGCCTATAGGGCCGCGGTGGCAAACACCGGCTCGCCCACGGTGATTCTGGCGCAGACGATCAAAGGCTACGGCCTGGGTGAAGCCGGCGAGGGGCGCAACATCACCCACCAGCAGAAGAAACTGAATGAGCAGGAGATCGAGCGCTTCCGTTCGCGATTCGAAATTCCCATTCCGGACGAAGCGGTGCACCACGCCTCGTTTTACCGGCCGCCGAACGACAGCTCCGAGATGGCCTACTTGCACGAACGCCGGCGCCAGTTGGGCGGCTACATGCCCAGCCGGAGCGTGCCGGCCAGCAAGGTGGAAGCGCCGCCGCTCGATTATCTGGCCGAGTCACTGGCTGGATCGCAAGGGCGCGAGGTTTCCACGACAATGGCCTTTGTACGGGTGCTGGCGCTGTTGCTCAAGCACCCGGGCATCGGCAAGCGCGTGGTTCCCATTATCCCCGACGAAGCACGCACCTTCGGCATGGAGTCGCTGTTCCGGCAATTCGGCATCTATGCCAGCCGCGGCCAGCTCTATAAGCCACACGATGCCGAGATGTTCCTGTACTACAAGGAGTCCAAGGACGGCCAGATCCTGGAGGAAGGCATCACGGAAGCCGGCTCGATGGCGTCGTTCACCGCAGCCGGCGCCGCCTACACGAATTACCGCACGGAGATGATTCCGTTCTTCGTTTATTACTCGATGTTCGGATTCCAGCGCGTGGGCGATCTGGTGTGGGCCTTCGCCGACGCGCGCGGCAAAGGTTTCCTGATGGGCGGAACCGCAGGCCGCACGACACTCTCGGGCGAAGGCTTGCAGCATCAGGACGGCCACAGCCATGTGCTTGCCAGCGCCGTGCCCACCTGCGCCGCCTACGATCCGGCGTACGCTTACGAGATCGCCGCGATCGTGCGCGACGGCATCCGGCGCATGTACCAGGAACAGGAGGATTTGTTTTATTACCTGACGCTGTACAACGAGAACTACGCCATGCCGCCCATGCCGGAAGGCGTGGAGGAAGGTATCCTGAAAGGCATCTACCGTTACCGGGCCGCCGCGGAGGGCAAGGCCGTGGTGCAACTCTTCGGTAGCGGTCCGATCCTGAATGAGGCGCTGCGGGCGCAGAGTATCCTGGCAGAAAAGTTCGGAGTGCCGGCGGACGTGTGGAGCGTCACCAGTTATAACGAGCTACGCCGCGATGCTTTGCGTGCGACACGGTGGAACCGGCTGCATCCGGATCAGCCCGCGCGCCGGCCCTACATCCAGCAGGCTCTGGAAGGCGCCGAAGGACCCATCGTCGCGGCGACGGACTACATGAAAGTGGTTGCCGACCAGGTGGCGCCCTGGCTGCCGGGCCGCATGGAAACGCTGGGCACCGATGGTTTTGGCCGCAGCGACAACCGCGAGTATCTGCGGCGGCATTTCGAAATCAACGCCGAATCCATCGCCGCCGCGGCGCTGTCGCGCCTGGCGCGCGAAGGCCGGTTCCCCATGGAGCGGGCCGCCGCCGCTTTCGGCGAGCTGGACGTGAACACGGAGAAGGTGGATCCGGCACGCGCCTGAAGTGATCATGGGCATTCCCACCAAATCGATTACCTACGAAGATTCGCTGGCAATGCCGGAGAATCGCTTCGAGGAAATCGTACATGGTGAGAGCAGGATTATGCCGCCCGCGACTAAGAAGCACGTCTACCTGATCGAGAGCCTGGCAAACGCTCTAAGAGCGCGGCTTAACCCTGCAAGCTACTCCATTCTCGTCGCTGGTGCTGGCTTGGGCGTCGCACGTGTGCCACTCACTTACCGCATCGCAGACCTGATAGTCTTCCGGCAAGCGGCGCTCCGCCAAGACCAAGCCACTACAGGCGAGACCGATCCGTACATCTGGGCCGTCCCCGAATTGGTCGTCGAATGTCTGTCGCCTTCGAATCGGAAGGGATCCATCCAGGAACTCTTGGCAGACTATGCACAGATCGCCGTGCCGGAAGTCTGGCTGCTCGATCCCAAACTGCCGCGATTCAATTCCTACCGCTTGGAGTCCGGATCGCTGCGCGAGTGGCAAACGGCCGCTGGCGGCATTGTTACTCCGTTGCTGCTGACGGGTGTGACCGTGGATCTCGCCCAGTTGTGGGCTGCCTTCGAGGGAGCCGCGTAAGTATCTATTGCTGCTTCGCGGGCGGCAGCACTCTCACATTCACCGCTTCCGGCTTCAGGTAAAGATCCAGCTTGGTGTCCACCGAGACACGATCGCCCGGCTTGACTTGCTCCCGCTTGATTCTCTTCGATCCCGAATAGTAGTGAGTCTTATGCGTGCAGGAGATATCCAGATCCTCCTGTTCCGGACGGCTCAGTGTCAGATCAGTCGCAGTGATCCTGCGCACTGTTCCCGTGAAGTTCGCCAGCGGCTGGCCCACCTGTTGCGCGCACGCCGCGCCGAACGTTCCGCACAGCATCAGAACCAGGATCTTCATTTCATTCCATCTTACTGTGCTACGCTGGCGCGTTGGATATCACGGCGTACCTGGCGCGTATCCGATACCACTATCCGCTCGACGTATCGGCTGGCACACTCAGCGGCCTGCACCTGGCACATCTTTACCACGTTCCCTTCGAAAACCTCGACATCCACCGCAGCCGGCCGATTGCGCTCGACGCCGCGGCGCTTTTCGATAAGATCGTCACACGTCGCCGCGGCGGCTTCTGCTACGAGTTGAATGGTCTATTCGGCGAGCTGCTTTGCACTCTCGGATTCCGGGTCACCCTGTTGGCAGCGGAAGTGGCGCATGAAGCCGGAGGTTTCAGTGCGCCCTTCGATCACCTTGCGTTGCGCGTGGATCTCGACGAACCGTGGCTTGCCGACGTCGGATTCGGCGACGGCTTCCGTTGGCCGGTGCGCCTCGACGATCCCGCAGCCCAACCGCAAGAGGCGTCGGATTACCGCATCGGCGCGGCGGGCGATTACAAGGTTCTGCTGCGGCGTGACGACGGCGGCATCTGGACGCCGCAATACCGCTTCACGCTCCAACCACGCTCGCTCGCGGACTTCGCCGAACGCTGCCGCTACCACCAGACTTCGCCCGACTCCCACTTCACGCAAAACCGCATCTGCACGCTGGCCACGTCCGAAGGACGCCTCACGCTCAGCGGCATGCGGCTCATCGAAACCACCCCAGCGGGCAAGCACGAGCGCCTGCTTGCGGGCGAGGAGGAATACGCCGCCATGCTGCGCGAGCGATTCGGAATGATAGAATAGCGGTCAGGAAAGGGTTTCGGTGTCCGCGTATCTGCAAAACCAGTTTGACCGGAACTTCATCACCACATCGGTCGATTACGTCTTCAACTGGGCGCGCCGGTCATCGCTTTGGCCGCTGACGTTCGGGTTGGCATGCTGCGCCATCGAGATGATCGCCTCCAGTACCTCCCGCTTCGACATCGCGCGTTTCGGAGCGGAGGTCTTCCGGCCCAGCCCGCGCCAGTCGGACCTGATGATTGTGGCCGGCACCGTGGCGCTCAAAATGGCGCCGGTGCTGAAGCGCATCTGGGACCAGATGCCTGACCCCAAATGGTGCATCTCCATGGGCGCCTGCTCCAGCGTGGGGGGCCCCTTCAACACTTACGCCGTGCTGCAGGGGGTGGACCGGATCGTGCCAGTGGATGTTTACGTGACCGGCTGCCCGCCGCGCCCGGAGAACTTGTTCTACGCGCTCCTCAAGCTGCAGGACAAGATTGACCAGATGCCCAATCTGGTGAAGAGGCCCACCGAAGTCCGCTTGGACGAGTCCATGCTGGAGCAGTTCAAGCAGCAGGTGATGGTCGCCCAGATTCAACAGCCCGCGTAGTGTTTTACCGGGACTCCCAGAATATCTACCGCGTGCGCCTGCTGGCGCAATTCGCCTGGTTGGAGCACGGTTTCGGCACCCGCAATTCGCCCGAACTCTCCGGCGACCTGCGGCTCGCCACCTTGCACCAGATCCACTCCAGCGCCTGCGTGACGGCGCACGGCCGCCATGGCCTGCTGGGTGAGGGAGACGCGCTGCTCGAAAACACGCCTGGGCACCTGGTGGGAGTCAAGACCGCGGATTGTATCCCCATTCTGCTGGTGGATGAAGAGCATCGCGCGGTCGCCGCCGTGCACGCCGGATGGCGCGGCACCGCGCTTGGCATCGCGAGGCACGCCTTGCGCAGAATGGGAGAAGAATTCGGCACACGTCCTGCCCAGCTTCACGCGGCCATCGGACCCGGCATCGGCAAGTGCTGCTACGCGGTCGGCCCAGAGGTGGCCGCGCAATTCGGCGAATCCGGCCCAGCACATGTTGACCTCGTGGAAGCGAACCTGCGCCAGTTGGCCGAAGCTGGCGTCCCCTTGGGGCAGATCTATGCGGCACGCCTTTGCACCCGGTGCGGTGTGGACGAGTTCCATTCCTACCGGCGCGACCATGAACGGTCGGGGCGAATGCTGTCTTTCGTGGGGATCAGGTGACTGGCGTGCGCGCCGTGTTGCTGGTGGCGGCAGCCTGCAGTGCCGCGGCGGCGCAGGACCCGCGTGAAATGGTGCGGCACGCGGTCGCATTGCTCGACCGGAACCTCGCCGCCGAGAGCGGCTACAGCTTTCTGGAGCGCCACGAAACCAGCGAACTCGAGCCAGACGGCCGCGTGAAAACACACAAAATCCGGCTGTACGACGTCACCTTTGTGGATGGCTCGCCATACCGCCGGTTGGCCGGCACAGACGACCGGCCCCTGTCCGCGGAAGAGCAGCGCGCCGAGCAGCAGAAGCTGGAAGAAACCGTCACCCAGCGCCGAAACGAGACCCCGGCGCAGCGCTCTAAACGCATCGCGGAGTGGGAAAAAAGGCGGCAGCGCGAGCGCGAGCCGATCAAAGAGATCCCGGACGCATTCAACTTCCGGCTGGCCGGTGAAGAGCGGGTCGATGGCCGGGACGCCTGGGTCCTCGAAGCCACGCCGCGGCCCGGCTTTCATGCGCACAGCGGCATTGCGAAGCTTTTCGCCAAGTTTCGCGGCAAGCTCTGGATCGACAAGGCCGATCACCAATGGGTCAAGACTGAAGCCGAACTGGTGGACAACATGTGGTGGGGCGTGTTCCTGGCCCGCCTGGACAAGGGCGCGCGCCTCGAAGTTCAGATGACGCGCATCAACAGCGAAATCTGGCTGCCGAAGCACATTGCCGCGAAGTTCTCCGCCAGGATTGCGCTGTTAAAGAGACTCAATATGGAGATCGACACCCGCTATTCGGACTATCGCAAGCTGTCGGCTGCCTCGCCTGGCCGGACCTCCACAAAGCCGAACCGCAACGGCTCCGCACCGCTCGAGGCCAGCGTCACCTCGATCTCCGGTTTTCCGGCCAGTGTGACGGGCAGGTGCATTTCCAGTTCCGTCAGTTCGCCGGTGCGCTGCGAAACCTTCGCCGGCAGATCCATCCCTTCGACGCGCCCGCCGAGATGAAATACGCCTGTGCGAAATACCCCAACATAGAGGCGATCCGTCGGGCTGCGGGGCCCGCCGATTCGCACCATCGCCAGCCGGCGCATCGTACGGTAACCGTCCGCGCACGTGTCCCAGCCCGCCCCCAAATACTCCGCGAACAAGGGATCGCCAAGGTTGACGAACCGCGGCATATCAGGCTTCCATAGCGCCTCGGCCAGCGCACGATACCGCGACGTGATGTTGCGCAGCGTGCCGTTCTCCTCCTGATAGACGACCGTGGTCCCCGCCCGCAATGCCGGCAGCCCCAGTGCTTCCGGCAAGACGTATTTGACGAGCAGGTCTGCCGGAGCCGCAATCCGCGATTCCGATTCCGGCGTCAGGTACACATGCGGAATCTCCATCACTCGGAAAGGCACGTCCACGATGGCGGACCAGAACAGGTCTGAGTCAATGCCCTTCAGCAGGATGATTTTGCCGGGCTGCGCTTCGTGGATTTGCTCGACGCCCAACACCAGGTCTTTCACTCGCGTGCCCCCATCGTGGTGCCAGCGCGTCACGACGTATGCGGCCGGCAGCGCGGTCGCCAGGTACAGCGTCGCGCACGCCAGCGCCGCGACCTTCCATGCCGCCCGCGAGCGCCACGCCCGCGCAATCGTCCACCCGCCAAAGAGGGCCAGTCCGACAACTGGGACCGCCAGGTAATAGTCCATCTTGTGGTCGCTCAACGGCAGATACGGTCCCATGACAATCGCGAACCACGCCAGGCCGAAGATCCCGGCCCATTGGCGGCGATGCGCCTGCCATGCCAGTGCGCCGGCCACCGCGCAACTGATCAGCACAGCAGCCCAACGGGACGGCCCCATCGCCCACATCCAATAGGTCCCCAGCGTGGAGAACATACGGCGGTCGAAGTGTGCCGCGTAGACGCCCGCGTGCGGCAGTGGAGCGAATCGCAAGTGCGCCGCGACCACCAGCGCCGAGACGAGAAACATCGGCCATAACTTCTTGAGATGGGAACGCGCAAAGCACAGCGCGTAGACGGCGGCAACGACCGGGTACACCACGTTCGTTTCGAGCGCACCCAGGCCCAGGATAAACGCGGCCCAGTGCCCGACCGCATCCCGCGTGGCGCCGCTCTCGATCTGCCGCAGGAAGAACCAGAAGGCCAGCAGAAAAAAGAAACCGCTCAGAACCTGGTTATAAGCCGAAGTCCAGCACATCGGCGGGGCCAGCCCTGGATTCGCAATCCATAGAATCTGCGTCCAGAACCCGGCTGCACGCGATCCCGCCAGCCGTGCGGCGATGCTGCCCAGCAAAACCAGGCTGGCCATCTGCGTGGCGAACGCCCACACGCGAAACGGCAACGCATCGAATCCGAACAGCGATGAGAAAACCAGAAAATAGGCGCTCTCGCCGAGCGGCCGTATGTTGCCTTGTGCTTTGGGAGCAAACAGCGCGGGACCCAGGTCTCGGAAAGAATGCACGTCGCGCCGCAGATTGAGCCAGCCGAAATCATCCTGGTAAAACCAGTTGGTCAACCCCGGCCAGTAGAGCGCGAGCAGGAGAAGCAATGGCAGGACGTGCCAGGCGTGGCGGCGAACCGATAACACACCTCGATGCTACCGTACTGCTCTCCGGCCGGCGCTCACGGCGCGGATGTATGCACGCCTCACCGGCCGGAGAATCGCCCCGCGAAAGCTACTTTTTTGTTGCGGTTTTGGACTTCGCCTTCTTGGTGTGGTGCTTCGCCTTGTGGGTCTTCTTCGTCATCGTCTTGCTGTCCTTGGTGGACGCCGGCTTACCCGGAATGGGCATTGCGAATGTCAGAGGCAGGGTAGCCGCTCCCAAAACGATAGCGAGTAACGTCTTCTTCATGGTCTCATCTCCTTGCGGGCCTGATGGGTCCCGTCAGTTCCATAATCCAGCAAGGTGCAATCGAATACGATAGACTCGAAAGGCTAACCCTGCCATCGAAATGGGAGGCCCAAATCGCGCCACCATAGCCGCTGGTCGGGCCGCCGATTAGCCTCGATTGGGGATACCGCAAGCGCCAGCCCGCGCGTCATCATGTATTTGGAGGAGTGTGAAGGAATATTCACCCGCGCCAGGCCGGCAGATCACACATAGCAGCCTCTTGCGCGTTCTCATCGTCGGTTTCAGCCTGGTCATCATCCTGCTGCTGGCCGGAGCTTTCATCGGTCTCGGCAATATCCAGAACCTGAAGGCCAGTGCGGCTCGCCTGGTCGACGAGCAGCAGGCCACCAATCGTCTGCTCGAAGAGGTTCACAGACAGCGGGCCAGCCTGAGCGAAGTGTTCTCCATCCTGGCGCGCGATCCGGACTCGGTGGATGCCGGCCAGATCCTCTCGCAATTGGACGCCGCGGACCAGAACATCGGCCACATCGCCGCGGAGGGCGCCCAGACTCCACAGCGCGGTCTGTACCAGCAGCTTCAGCAGACTTCCGCGGCGTTTTCAGGTGAAGCCCGCCGGCTGCTCAGCGTGCCGGAACCCGAAACATTTTCCTCGCAGGCCCTGTTTCGCGATCACGAAGCCTTCATCTCGGTGGTCGCCAAGCTCATCGAGGCAAACTATAGGAGGCTGGTGGCGGCACAGAAGCAGATCGACTACCGCTCCGAGCGGCTGGTGAAGGAATCCGCCGCGTTCGTAGCTGCGTTCTTCATCCTGGCGCTGGCGTGCACGGTGCTTACCGTGCGGCTGACCGCGCAACTCCTGCGCAGGCTCGAATGGCAGGCGGGCGAGCTGAGCCGCGTATCCTGGCACATGCTGGAAGACCAGGAAAGCACCGCGCGCCGCTTCTCCCATGAGCTGCACGACGAACTCGGCCAGTCGCTGACCGCACTCAAAGCCAACCTCGCGGCGCTCCGCGCGGATCCCCCCGATCCATCCCGCGTGGACGACTCCCTGCGACTGGTAGACGAATCCATCGGCAACGTCCGCCAGATGTCGCAACTGCTGCGGCCCACCATCCTGGACGATTTCGGCCTGGAGGCCGGGCTGCACTGGCTGTGCGAAGGCTTCACCCATCGCACTGGGATTCAAACGGATTTTCGCTCCACGTTGTCCGGCCGCCTGCCGGACGAAACCGAGACGCACCTGTTCCGCCTGGCGCAGGAGGCGCTGACCAACGTGGCGCGGCACTCGCACGCCACCCACGCGGCCGTGAGCCTTGAAGCACGCGGCGGCGAGGTGCGTCTTTCGATTCGCGATGACGGCCGCGGGCTGCCCTCCGCTGGCGCAGGCGGGCGCGGCATCGGTATGATCGGAATGCGGGCCCGCGCGCGCAGCGTGGGCGGCGACCTGACCGTACGTTCGCAACCAGGCCAGGGAGTGGCAATCGAAGTCCGCGTGCCCGCGCACAGCGTTGAACATGAGCAACAAGATCCGCGTCCTGTTGGCTGACGATCATGCCGTCGTGCGGCAGGGCTTCAAAATGATCCTCGCCGCGCAGACCGACATGGAGATCGTGGGCGAGGCCGGCAACGGCCGCGAAGCCATCGACCTGGCCGCCCGCCTGCGGCCGGACGTGGTGGTGATGGACGTGGCCATGCCGGAGCTCAACGGCATTGAGGCTACCCGCCGCCTGACGGGCCTATCGCCGCACACACGCGTGCTGGCGCTGAGCATGCACAAGGACTCCGTGTACGTGCGCGAGATCCTGCGCGCCGGCGCCCGCGGCTATCTGTTGAAGGACTCCATCGCCAGCGATCTGCTGGCCGCCGTGCGTGCCGTGGCCCGCGGCGAGGGCTACCTGAGCCCGGGTGTCTCCGACGCGGTGTTGAACGATTACAGGCGGCATGTCACCGATCCCATCGATCTGCTCACCAGCCGCGAGCGCGAAGTGCTGCAAATGATCGCGGAAGGCAAGACCAACAAGGAAATAGCTGCGTCGTTGAACCTCAGCGTCTACACGGTGGACGCGCATCGCGGCCGCATCATGGAGAAGCTCAACCTGCACAACGTCAATGAGCTGGTGCGGATCGCAGTGCGCTACGGCTTGGTGGATTAGCGGCCCGGCGTAGCTTATCCCGGCGCCTTCAGCACCGCCGCACCGCGCACCGCGTCGTGCTTCAACTGATTCAGGGCCGTGTTGGCTCGTTCCAGCGGGAACTCCTGCACCTGCGTATGAATTGGAATCTCCGCCGCCACCCGCAGAAAGTCCTCGCCATCCTGGCGCGTGTTGTTGGCCACGCTGCGGACCACCCGCTCATGGTAGAGCAGGTTGTAATCCATCGCCGGAATGGGGCTCATGTAGATGCCGCCGAGCGCCACCGTACCGCCCTTTTTGAGCGCGCGCAACGCGGATCTTACCAGCTCGCCGGCGGGCGCGAAGATGATGGCGCTGTCCAGCTTCTCAGGAGGCGGATCGTCGCCGGCCCCGGCCCATTCGGCGCCCAGCTCGCGCGCGAGCTGCCGGTGTCGTTCGTCGCGCGTCATCGCGTAGACCCGCGCGCCCCAGTGGCGCGCCACCTGAATCGCCACGTGCGCCGCCGCGCCGAAGCCATAAAGTCCCAGCGCGCCGCCCTTCTGAATGCCCGACAGGCGCAGCGAACGGAAGCCGATAATGCCCGCGCACAGCAGCGGCGCGGCGGCCAGGTCGCCGAACCCTTCCGGAATCGCATAGACGAAGCTCTCTGGCGCCACAATGTACTCGGCGTAGCCGCCATCCACCGTGTAGCCGGTGAACTGCGGCGCGTCACAAAGATTCTCGCGGCCCGTGCGGCAGTATTCGCAAACCCCGCAAGTGCGGTGCAGCCACGCCACACCGGCGCGCGTTCCGGGTCGCAAGCGGCGGGCATCGGCGCCACAGCGCTCAATAGTGCCCACCACCTGGTGCCCCGGTATCACCGGGCGCTTGCGCGGCGGCAACTCGCCCTCCACAACGTGCAGATCGGTGCGGCAAACACCGCATGCGCGCACGCGCACCAGCACCTCGTCCGCGCGGGGCTCCGGCACAGGCGCGTCCGTGAACACCAACGGATTCTGCTCAATCGGAGCAGGCGACTGCAGGATACAGGCTTTCATGTAATCAAGGCCTCCGCATCCCATTTCGATTCCGGCCGGATCGCGATATGGCTGCCGGGATACACGGCGCGCACCGCGGAAGGCTCCATCACCCATCCGGCCGCGTGCACCGTGCCCGCCAGGCACACCCGCCGTGGAGCCAGCGAAGCCGCCACGTCCGGCAGATCCGTGTGCGCCAGCATGCCAAACACGAAATTGCCGAAAGACGCGTTGTATTGCTCCGTCTCCACTACGCTGCGATAAGATATCAAGGCGCCGGCGAGATACAGATCGGCAATCGACGGGTCCATGGCCGCGGCGAACAGCGCGGGAGCTGTCAGGTGTCCCAATGCCGCCAGTTTCAACGGCAGCCCGCGCAGCGCCGGATGCGCCCGCAACGCCGCTGCCAGCGCCAGGATGTCACTCGCACGCTGGCCCAGCAGGGGCTTGCCGAAGATGAGCCCCGCCCACGCGTAGTTCGTTTCGTCGGCATGCGAGAGCGCGTGTCCGGGCGCGCCCCCGCCGACCTCAGGTCTCAGGTCGCCCACGCCGCGCACGTCCGCTGCGCAAACCACACAGCCGCGCTTCGCCAACTTGGCGTACAGCCCATCTTCGCGCCAGCGCACATCGCGGCCGTCCGGCTCGACAATCAAAAATACGGGCTTCGCAGCATCGCGTACCCGCGGCAAATAGAGCCAGGCAGGCAGCCATACATGCGGCGCGCTAGCCACCTCCAAAGCTTCGACGGTGACGCTGCGCCACACGGCGCGTCCGAGCAACGCCCCGCGCAAACCCGCTGCCGGGCGTTCCGCGCCGACCAACTCGCCCACAGGCGCCGTCCTCGCCACCACGCGCCGCGCGCGATTCCATGCGAACGGTGTCAGGCTGTGGAACGAGCGCACCATACTGCCGGTTTCCGATACCCAAAGCGTCTCATCCTTCTCCGGCTCGGTCGGCGGTTCTTCCGTCACCGGCGCGGCATCGTGCTTCAGCCACCGCCCAAACCAGTTGTAGATCTGCATGCGCGAATCGTAAGCCAGCCCGTGCGGCAGCGGCGTATCGGCCCAGGCCAGCCGGTCCTCCGCCCCCAGGCGCGCATAGACCGCGCGCAGCTTCTGAAACTCCTCCCACCCGCTGCGGATATAGTCCGAAGAATAGGTGTTGAAGAAATCCATGTCGCTGACGGAGATCAGCAGCGGTTTCGGCGCCAGCGGATACAACAGGTCCCAACGGTCGAAGCCCACAGGTCCGGAGTTGATGAGATCCTGTTCGGCGTCGTCCGTCGCGCCCGGAGGGTTGAAGTCCGCGCAGGCCACATTCTCGGTGTTGCCGCTGGCAACGGCGGCGGCGGCTAGGCGGTCGTCCACGGCTGCCAGCAGCATGGTCAGCGTACCGCCGCCCGATTGTCCGGTGGAGGCCAGGCTTTGCTTGTCCACCAGCGGATGCGACGCCAGCACGTCCAGGCTGCGCATGGCGTCCCACACCTGCATGCGCGTGGCCGTGTAGCCGTTGAGCAGCATCTGCTCGCCGGGCCGGTTGTGCTCGCTGTCGGGCCAGATCAGCCGGCTCCGGCGCCCGCTCGCATCCGGATAATAGATCCGCTCGCCTTGCCCCATCGGATCGAACGCCAGCACCAGGTATCCCAGCCTGGCCAGACCCTGGCAGCAGCGTTGATATTCGCTGTCGGCTTTTCCGTTGTGCGTGTGCCCCATCTGAAACAGCACGCCCGGAAAAGGCGGCCGCCCGTTG